>CAFBOU010000013.1_pt1 | contig 14985 bp, 15 predicted proteins | sample 7269551 | NCBI WGS metagenome assembly CAFBOU01 (sample SAMEA6814126, study PRJEB35770) | freshwater metagenome | biome: Freshwater; feature: Freshwater reservoir; material: water | place: Czech Republic | collected 2017-07-26 | depth 30m m
TTTCTGATTCTCGAGATACCCGAATCCCGCGCATGCGCAAGATGATTGAACTCTTAGCTGCCGATGGAATCGCAATAACTATGGAAGATGTAATTGCCGCAACTCCACCCGGAGCAACAGTGGGACGCCCACATTTAGCCGATGCCTTAGTCAATAACAAAGTAATTGCATCTCGCGATGAAGCATTCGTGGATCTACTTCATAATGGCTCTAAATATTATGTAACTCACGCTGCGCCGACTCCAGAAGATGCAATCACCCAGATCAGAAAGGCGGGCGGCGTTGCCGTAATCGCCCATCCATTTGCATCGCGGCGGGGAGAAGTCATATCTGCTGCATCTTTTACCAATTTGGTAGCAGCAGGTTTAAATGGAATTGAAGTAAATCACCGAGATCACTCACAGGATGAGCGTGAACAGTTAAGTGAAATCGCTGATCAATTAGCGCTGGTCAAAACTGGTTCGAGTGATTACCACGGAAACGGTAAACTCAACGCTCTAGGTGAAAACCTTACGGACCCCAAACAATGGGAACATCTGGAATCACTTGCGGATGCAAGAAGGGTGGTAAGAAAATGAACACAATTGAAGTCAGCACTCTTACCTTTTCGATCCAAGCATTCGTAACTCTCTTGGTAATTCTAGATCCACCGGGTGCGACTCCGATCTTTCTGGGGTTGGTCGCCGATAAATCAAAGAAAGAACGCGTGCAACTCGCTTGGCAAGCCGCTCTTGTCTCGCTCGTTGTAATTACATTCTTCTCGCTCTTTGGAAGATTCCTTTTAGATTACATGAACGTTTCTATTGAAGCGCTGCAGGCAGCTGGCGGACTATTGCTTCTCTACGTATCTTTAGAACTATTAACCGGGCGTGATATGGGTGGCGATGATCCAAAAAATAAGAATATCGCGCTAGTACCTCTGGGTACTCCTTTGCTCGCAGGCCCTGGTGCAATCGTAGCCACCATGATTTTCGTGCAGCAGATAGATACTCCTGCACAAAGCTTCGGCTTAATCGCCGCCGTGGTTGCGGTACACATTGTGATTGCAATTTCTTTGATGGCCTCAACAACGATTTTATCTATCATCAAAGATGCAGGCGTAACTCTTTTGGCGCGTATCGCAGGATTATTGCTTGCTGCAATTGCCGTACAAATGTTGGTTGATGCGATCAAAGCATTCACTGCCCAGTAAGGCTCTTTAATATGGAAATGTTTTCAACAAAGCCAGATCCGCGCGGGCTCTTTGCACCAACCACCATTGCCTGGCGAATTCATTCTGATCCAGCGATGGCCGTTGGAGGCATCCGCGCTCTCTTGCAACAAGCCCTTCATCCGGAAGCCATGGATGGAGTCGCTAAGAACTCTAATTTCCGCGAAGATGCTTGGGGCAGGCTGCAACGCACAGGTGATTACGTTTCAACTATTACATTTGGAAGTAGTGAAGAGTCGCTCACCTTGGCTGCTCGCGTTAGAAAAATTCACACTTCACTTGGTTTAGATGATCAGCATTTACTGCTCTGGGTACATATGTCAATGGTCGATTCATTTTTAGATATAGCAATTCGCTCGGGCGTTCCTATAAGCGAGGCTGAGGCCGATCAATACGTTGCAGAAATGGTGGTCTTTGCACAAATTGTGGGAATCAGCGTTGAAAAAGTACCAACATCGGTTAGCCAAATGCAGAAATATTTCTCTGATATTTCTGCAGAGCTTCGCGCATCTGATGATGCAAAGCGCGCTGCCTTATTTTTAACTATTCCACCACTGCCAACAGCGGTTCGCTTTGCAACTCCCGCCGCACCCGCCTGGGCCGCACTTGCGCTCTTAGCTGCAAGTTCGTTGCCAGCTTGGGCGCGTTCACTTTATGGCACGCCGCAAATTCCGGGACAGAATTTCGCAACCGACTTGTCACTCAAAGCGGTAAGAACAACGATTGGAGTTATTCCTGATGCAATTCTTGCACCACCGATTTTCAAAGCGGCTCTGAAACGTTGGGAAATGGTGAGTGTTAAATGAAGGTAATTGCTATAGCAAGTCCGGCTGGAGGCGTAGGCAAGACAACTCTGGCACATGCGATCGCAGTTGCTTCTGCAGAATTTGGTAAGAAAACACTTTTGATCGATCTAGATCCAGCTGGCTCACTAACTTTTAGATTAGGTTTTGAAAATCCCCGGCTGACCATTACTGATTATTTAACAGGTAGAGAATTAAGCGACGAAGCACTTAATTCTACTTCTGAGCGTTTCGCATTTATTGCTGCTGATTCGCGTTTAACAACCAACCTAGACGATGGCGCTCTCTCTAATTTTTTGCAGGCACTTCCGGAAACCTTTGACTTAGTCGTACTGGATGTCGCTCCATCATTAACTCAGTCTCTCAAACTAGCTCTCTCCGTTGCCGACCAGATATTTACTCCCGTAGATTCTTCGTTGCATTCCCTGCGCGCGTTGCTGCAATTGCGCGCCATGACTGAAATTGAAGTAACAGCTGTCGTAAAAGGTGAGGTCAGTAACCCAGAATTTGCACCGATTCTCGATGTTTCATTGGCTCAATCTGACGAAATCGATGGCTTAACAAAGGGAACTATTTCGGTCCTAACCGCAGATAAGAACAGTGAAGTTTCCGAGAGTTACAGAAGTGCAACTTACTCAATATTGGAGTTGCTGGGCCTGGAGTAGCGCGCTATTAAGAAGAGAACTTTTTAGTGCGAGTTCTATTTCGAACAGTGCGTTCGGCGGCAGGTTTGCTGGCCTTCGCAACCGGTTCAGTCTTTGCTGGCTTTTCCGACTTAGCCACTGGTTTTTCCTTTGTAATCCGCCCATTTGAACCCGCTGGGATATTTAAAATTTCGTAGAGATGTTCAGAAGATGAATAAGTCTCTTCTGGTTCGCCCAGCCCCAATACGAGTGCAGTGTCAATCATCTTCCAGCGTGCCAGATCATCCCAATCAACAAAAGTAACTGAGATTCCATCTGCTCCTGCGCGCGCGGTACGGCCAATGCGGTGCACATAAGTCTTCTCATCTTCAGGGCATTGGTAATTAATTACGTGGGTAATTCCGTCGATATCAATTCCGCGTGCAGCAACATCAGTTGCAACAAGGACATCAGATTTACCGGCTTTAAAATCATTTAGCGCTTTTTCGCGCGCACTCTGACCCAGGTCTCCATGGATCGAAGCAGCTCTGAAACCACGTTCTAAGAGGTCGTCAGAAGTTTTCTGGCAAGTGCGCTTAGTGCGGCAGAAGACAATTGTGGGACCGCGCCCTTCGGCTTGCAGAATACGTGCCAACATTTCAATTTTATCTAAGGCATGTGCCCGCAATACGTGTTGTTTAATGCGAGATACAACAGCGCCTTCATCTTCATTATCTTGAGTACGAATATGAATCGGTTGATTCATAAAGCGCCGCGCTAAAGCGATGATATCTCCCGGCATAGTTGCGGAAAAAAGCATGGTTTGTGCGCGGTTGGGAGTGCTAGTAAAAATCTTTTCTACATCGGGTAAGAAACCGAGATCAAGCATCTCGTCAGCTTCGTCCAAAACTACGCGCGAGACTTCCTTTAACTTCAATTGTCCTTGGCGATATAGATCCAATAAGCGCCCGGGAGTTCCAACAACTATTTCAACGCCGTTGGCGAGTGCTTCAATTTGTGGCTCAAATGCGCGACCGCCATAAACTGCCAAGGTGCGGATACCTCGATTGCCAGTTAATTCATCAATATCTTTTGTTACTTGCACACATAGTTCGCGAGTTGGGACAACAACTAATACTTGTGGCAAACCTTTGGCTGCAAGATCTTTCCATTCAGTATCTAAAGGGGCGATAACTCGCTCAATAAGTGGAATACCAAAGGCGAGTGTCTTTCCTGTTCCAGTCTTTGCCTGACCAATTACATCTCCATCGCCAAGTGCAATTGGTAGAACCATCTCTTGAATTGGGAAGGGAGAAATAAAGCCGTGTTCGGCCAACGCCGCTTGCGTTTCTGGGCGAAGGGGAAGATCTGCGAAAGTTATTGACACCTTAAAGTGCGCCGAAACCAACGCGGCGATCAGCAGCGACACCAATGTCGACGAAACCGATCTTCTCTGCCGCTACAACAATTTCATGACCGCGTACATCTTGCAACGAGAGGGTTGTCTTAGCGGCAATTGCTGCAGCTACCGCCGCCTTTACATCGCTGACGGGTGAATTAGTCTCGAAAACTAGCTCGCCTGAGATATTGGTTATTGCGATGCGGACGTGGGTGCTTTGTGCGGCATCAGATTTCTTTGTGCTCATGTGCCTATCCTATCGGCAAAAGTCGCCAGTGAATTCTCGAAATCAACGCTTAAAGAAGTTGAAGTTACTGACTATCCGAAAGTGGGAAGCCAGAAATACCTCTCCACATTAAGTTTTCAACTAATTCAACGGCTTGTTGACGGCTAAGTTTGCTATCACGATCTAACCAGTGTCGCGCGGTAACTTGCGTATAACCAATGAGGCCAACACCGAGCAACATGGCAACCTCTTGAGGCAAGCCAGTGTCATTAGAAATAATGGCGCTTACCGCTGCAGCGCAATCGTAAGTCATACGATTTAGCCGTTCGCGAACTTGTGGCTCAACATTCATATCGCTTTCAAAAAGTAAGCGGAATGCTTCCCCTTCATTTTCAATAAAGGCAAAGTAAGCGACTACCGTGGCATGCACACGCATTGAGTTATCTGGAGTTGAAGATATTGCCTTCTGCAATTCAAATACCAATGAATCAATATGTAAGTCGAGCACAGCGAGGTAAAGATCTAGCTTAGAAGGAAAATGTTGGTAAAGGACTGGCTTACTTACATTGGCTCGATCGGCGATCTCATCCATAGCCGCTGAGTGATAACCGGCAGCGGTAAAGACCTCAAGAGCGGCGCTTAGTAAAATCGCACGGCGCTCGTCACGCGGTAAACGCGCCTTATCGCCTTTGGCGTTGGTATCTAAAGTAGTCATTGCGCATATCGTAGACGTATTACTCGCAATAATGAAAGATCAATTGCAGATGAGAACCATTTGCAGGCTTGGGAATTATCTAAATTATCAAATTGGCGCACATCCAACCGCTACGGCAGAATAGCGTTATGACAAGTTCACTCGTTAAACCGCCAGCGCTAGTTTCGCCAGGTCCTGCGTTGACAGTTGATGAGGTTCGTCGCTATAGCCGCCATTTGATTATTCCGGATGTAGCCATGGCGGGTCAGCAGCGGTTGATGAATGCGAAAGTTTTATGTGTTGGTGCGGGCGGGCTAGGTTCTCCAGCACTGATGTATTTAGCGGCAGCCGGAGTCGGAACAATTGGAATTGTTGAATTTGATACCGTCGATGAATCGAATTTGCAACGTCAAATAATTCATGGGCAGAGCGATATTGGCAAAAGTAAAGCGCAATCAGCGAAAGCAAAAATTTTAGAGATTAATCCGTATGTAAAGGTAGTTACCCACGAAGTACGCCTCGATAACTCCAATGTAAAAGAAATCTTTTCGCAATATGACATCATCGTTGACGGAACCGATAACTTTGCTACCCGTTACTTAGTAAATGATGCCTGCGTATTGCTTAAAAAGCCTTACGTCTGGGGATCTATCTACCGCTTTGATGGACAAGCAAGTGTTTTCTGGGCCGAATACGGTCCTTGTTATCGCTGTCTCTATCCTGAACCTCCACCACCGGGAATGGTTCCAAGTTGTGCCGAAGGCGGAGTACTCGGAGTTCTTTGCGCCACCATCGGTTCGATTCAAACCACAGAAGCTATAAAAGTTATTACTGGCGTTGGTGATCCAATGATCGGCTCCTTAATGATTTATGATGCCTTGGAAATGTCATTTCGGAAAATTAAAGTTCGTAAGGATCCGAACTGTCCACTCTGTGGTGATAATCCAACTCAAAGAGATTTGCTTCCAGATTACGAGGCATTCTGCGGCGTTCTCTCTGATGCTGCGGAGGTTGCGGTGAAGGATGCGACGATTTCAGTGACTGAACTTGCAGGGAAAATCGCCGCCAAAGAAGAGTTCTATCTCGTAGATGTTCGCGAACCAAGTGAATTTGAAATTGTTCGTATTCCAGGATCTCACCTGATTCCAAAACAAGGATTTTTGGACGGAACAGTTCTGGCAACATTGCCGCAAGATAAGCCAATAATTTTGCATTGCAAGAGCGGTGTCCGATCTGCCGAGTGTTTAGCAATATTAAAAGGCGCAGGATTTGCTGATGCAACTCACGTTGCTGGCGGCGTTATCGCTTGGGCAAAACAGATAGATAAGTCGTTACCGGTTTATTGATGCGCGATTCATATAAAGGTTTTCGAGCACTTCTGGTGCATGCCCACCCAGATGATGAAACGATAAATAATGGAGCGACCATGGCTCTCTATGCCGCACTTGGAGCGCAAGTAACTTTAATTACCTGCACCCGCGGCGAAGAAGGAGACATCCTTACTCCTCATTTAACTCACTTATCAAGTAGTCAAAGCGATGCGCTGGGTGAACACCGTGAAATTGAACTCGCGAACGCTATGCAAGCTTTAGGAATAAGTGACTTTCGCTTCCTTGCGCAAGGTGAGGGCAAGTATCGCGATAGCGGAATGATGGGAACAGAACCAAATAATCGACCAGATGTTTTCTGGCAGGCAGATATTGAAGAAGCTTCAGATTATTTAGTAAAGGTAATTGATGAAGTTAAGCCACATATTCTGATTACATACGACGAAATTGGCGGATACGGACATCCAGATCACATCCAGGCGCATCGAGTAGCGATGCGAGCAAGCGAAAAATCTACCTGGCAGATCGAAAAAATCTATTGGAATACCATGCCTAAATCTGTTCTAGCCGAAGGTATGGCCAAGATGAAAGAGTTGGGATCTGATTTCTTTGGTGCAGATAACGTTGACGATCTACCTTTTGCGAAAGATGATTCATTTGTAACAACACTCATCGATGGAAATGCCTTCGTAGCTGCGAAGATGGCGGCGATGAAAGCTCACCACACACAAATTTCATTAGATGGCCCGTTCTTTGCACTCTCTGACAATTTGGGGCTGCAAGTCTGGGGCAATGAGTACTACACATTGGTGAAAGGCGAAAAGAGCGCACCATTTGATATCAATGGGCGTGAATCCGATTTATTCTCAGGCGTGGATCTGTAAATGAAATTTGTGGGCTCTCTAATAATCGGAGTTGCCACAGGAGTTGCTGCAATATTTCTTCACCACTTTGCACCTCCGTTTGGGATAGTAATTGCCGTCTTAGGAACTTTTGTTGCAATCTGGTCGGTTGGGCGGTCCTTTGGAAAACGTCTTTATAAATCAATCGCCGCCTTTGCTTGGTTTGCTATCTTCTGGCGAGGTGCATCCTTCGGTATCGGCAACGAGATTTTCATACAAGGTGACAAGCTAGGAAATATTTTCTTGTTCTCTACCTTTATCGCTCTATTTGTTGCAATCGCTCTTCCAGCTAATTAAATCCAACTCCAACTCTGCCCATCTGGACCATCACTGATTGCGACGCCTGTCGAAGCCAATAAATCACGGAGACGGTCGCTCTCGCTCCAATTCTTGGATTGTCGAGCTTGCGCGCGGCTCTGCAAAAGACTTATCTGATCAGCAGTGAGCGGGCGATCTTCAATTGCACGATCTAGATCCAATCCAAGAAGTAAATCGGCTTTGAGAAAAATAGCGCGCTTAACCTCAACAGAGATCGCAGAGTCCTTTTCGATCGCGCGCAGTCTAAGCAGAACGCGAGGTGTATCTAAATCTTTCGCAATCGCTCCCGTAATTTCGCTATCTTCTATTTGATCCATACTCTCGCCCCAACTTGCTAGGTTTGTGCGCCAGCGACGTAACGTTGTGTTAGCTGCATCAAGGGATGCCCAAGTTAAATCCATTTGAGAGCGGTAGCGATTTTCAAGTAAAGATAGCCGCAATGAAAGTGGATCTAACCCGCGTTCAATCAAATCTTGCACAAGAACCACATTTCCAGCGCTCTTCGACATCTTGCGGCCCTCAAAGAGAAGGTGCTCACCGTGCACCCACATTTTCACCGCTTCATGCCCAATTATTGAATTTGATTGCGCACGTTCATTTTCGTGGTGGGGAAAACGCAGATCTATTCCACCAACATGTAAATCAATTCTTTCATCGAGTAATTTAAGGGACATCGCCGTGCATTCGATATGCCATCCGGGAAATCCTTTACCCCATGGAGAATCCCACACCATCTCCGTGCGATTGCCGGCAGTTTTCCAGAGCGCCCAATCTGCATGGAATCTTTTATCGCCTTCATCGCTATATTCAAATCGATGTCCAGGCTTTAGCGAATCTAATTTGTTACCGCTTATCGCGCCATAGCTTTCGACAGATCGCGCATCAAAGTAAACAGAACCAAGTTCTGTTGCGTACGCGTGTCCACTCGCAATTAATTGAGCGATTGTTTGCAGCATTAGATCAATAGTTTCACTCGCGCGTGGGTAGGCATCTGCGGGAAAGATATTGATCCTCGCTAAATCTTGATGAAATCTCTCTTCATATTTTCGAGCGATCTCAAAAGGGTCACGTTTTTCCAATTGTGCTTGGCTGAGTAATTTATCTTCGCCCGTAAAATCTTCTGACATGTGACCCACATCAGTGATGTTCTGAATTAATTTAACTTGCCTTCCATCAAGTTTTAAGGCGCGAACTATTAGATCGGCAAGTAGAAAAGTTCTTAAATTGCCGACATGCGCGTCGCGATAGACGGTTGGGCCACAGCAGTAGATATTCACGGAATTTTCTACGTGTGGAACCTCTTTCAAACCACGCGTCAGAGTGTCATAAATAGCGATCAATTTACGATCAATTCATTATCTAATGTGCGAGTAACGTACTTGTGATGCGTTCTAAAACCCATCGATTGGTAGAGAGCCAGGGCTGCGCCATTTTCATCATCGACCTGTAAGGCTATTTTGGTAGCACCATCACCGCTGGCAGAAGCCATTAAATGGTTCATCAATATTTTAGCTAACCCTTTACCGCGATGGGCCGGGTCAACAAATAATCGCGCGACGATAGCCCAACTGCCAGAAGTTGCAATTCGCCCTACTGCAATAATTTCTTCACCAGATTTGATTGCGCCGTATCGCGCGGGGTGCCGAAGCATTAATTTTTCTAGCGCCTGATCCGAACGAATATCGAGCCATGAGTTAGATGGGTTATCTGATATTTCGACGGTAAATTCTGGGTGGCAGGTCAGATCAACTGAACCGATATCTCTAATTAAATAGTTTGCTCCTACTTTGATTTTCCAACCATTGTCTTCCAGATATTTATCTAACTCTTCATAAAGGGGGAGAGGGATAGTGAAAGTAGGAGTTAAACCATTTTCACGATAAAGATCTGTTACATATTTGACTGCTTCGGCAAGATCACTTGGTGGCTCACCATGCGGTGCAGATCCAGTTGGTAACGTCGAATTTGCACGCATTGTGAATCCATCAGAAATACGTATGCGCCACTTGCCGTATTCGATGACGCGTTCGGCAGGCCAGGTTAGATCTGAGAGTTTTTCTAATTCAATAATTCTCTGCGAATACGGTGCACCTTTGCCCGCTAAATCAGGCAAAGGTTTAATCTCGCGCCATATCGCGATCTCATCGGGCGAAAAAGTGATCGTCTCAGATTTTGCATTTATTAATTTACGCTCACTCTGTAAAATTCCGACGATATCCCGAAAGCCGCCACTTGGTTCGCGGAGACGAATAGTCACTCGTTTGCCGATCGCGCCAAGAAGTGAGGGCACAGATTTTTGGGCTGCCTCGGTCATGTCGATACTTTAATCGGGCAACGCCGCCCACGCATGGTTAGAATAAGCGCCATCGTAAGGTGCGCTCTTCGAGCGCTTTCAAATCTGGAGGTTAGCTCGTGACCTATGTAATTGCCCAACCGTGCGTTGATGTTAAGGATAAATCCTGCATCGAAGAGTGCCCTGTTGACTGCATCTATGAAGGAGCGCGATCGCTCTACATCCAACCTGACGAGTGCGTCGATTGCGGTGCCTGCGAACCGGTCTGCCCAGTCGAAGCGATTTATTACGAAGATGACATTCCTTCACAGTGGAAAGACTCGACCAAGATTAATACTGAATTCTTCGTCGAACTTGGTTCACCTGGTGGCGCAGCAAAAGTTGGTCTAACTAACAGCGACCATCCAATCGTGGCCGCCCTTCCACCTAAAGAATAAATTCAGCAGAGTCTGCATCACCTCGGATCATGCGCAAACAATTGCCGGATTTTCCGTGGGATGCACTTGCGCCATATGCCGATAAGGCCCGCGCACATGCGGCTGGGATTATTGATCTCTCTCAAGGAACTCCAGTTGATTCCACCCCTGAGTTAATTCAAAGCGCTCTGCGCGCAAGTTCTGATTCACCACGTTATCCAGTAACTGCCGGTACCAAAGAATTACAGGAATCTATTCGCAATTGGGCGATTAACCATCTAGGTGCAACAGGTGACTTCGATCTACTTCCGGTAATCGGATCCAAAGAGTTAGTGGCATGGTTGCCGACCATCTTGGAAATTAAGAAAGTTATCTATCCCGAAGTTGCTTATCCAACTTATTTAGTCGGTGCACTACTTGCACAATCGCAACCAATTGCAGTTGGTGTAGCTGCAGAAAGTTGGCCGAGCGCTGATTTTGCTTGGATAAATACTCCGGGAAATCCCACAGGTCGCGTGCACTCCGAGTCTGAAATCCGCGCCGCAATCAAATGGGCACGCAATAACGATGCGGTTTTGGTCTGCGATGAGTGCTACATAGATTTTGGTGACACAACAACACCAACTTCGCTTCTCAAATATACAGATGGAGATAACTCCAATATTTTGGTAGTTCATTCTCTGTCAAAACGTTCTTCAATGGCGGGCTACCGTGGCGCATTTTTGATAGGTGATGCAAAATTAATTGCACAAATTCGTGAAGTCAGAAAACATGCAGGGATGATGGTTCCGCTGCCAATTCAAAACGCAATGGTTGCAGCGCTCAGCGATGAGAAGCATGTGCAAGAACAGCGCGAACGTTACAACGCTCGCCGGGCAGTACTTGCCCCAGCGCTGCAAGAAGCAGGTTTTCAGATTGATGACTCAGCGGCTGGGCTTTATCTCTGGTGTACGCGATCTGAAGATGCATGGAAATCAGTCGAATGGCTAGCTAACCTCGGAATTTTGGCGACTCCAGGAGTTTTTTATGGGCCAAAAGGCGCATCTCATATTCGAGTAGCGATGACTGCAACTGATTCACAAATCGCCGATGCTGCTGCACGAATTCGTCAGGTGCTTAAGTAATGGCGATTGGAATACTTCTAGTCGGCGGGATGGGTACGCGTCTAAAGCCACTTACCAATCAAACGCCAAAACCTATGCTGCCAGTTGGTGGTTTGCCAGTTACCGAAAGACAGCTGCTTGCCGCCAAAAAGGCGGGAATCAATTCAGTTATTTTGGCGACTTCATATCTCTCAGAAGTATTTACTCCTTATTTCGGCGACGGTTCCAAGTGGGGGATGAAGTTGCTTTATGCGGTGGAAAAGGAACCGCTTGGTACCGGTGGCGCAATTCGTAATGCTGCAGATTTAATTGACTTTGCGGATGCGACCGAAGAATTTGTAATATTTAACGGCGATGTATTAAGCGGCCACGATATTGCGGCGCAAATTGCTTTTCACAAAGCGAATAAGGCCGATGCCACGCTACATTTAATCGAAGTTGCAGATGCCAGGGCATTTGGCTGTGTCCCAACTGATTCAACTGGAAGAGTCTTGGATTTTCTGGAGAAGATGGAAAATCCTGTAACAAATGCGATTAACGCCGGCTGTTATGTCTTTAACCCTTCTGTGATTTCACAGATCCCTGAAGGCAAAGTTGTAAGTATCGAACGCGAAACTTTCCCACAATTGGTTAAAAGTGCGCGCCCTGTCTTTGGTTATAACGAACAGTCATATTGGCTCGATATCGGAACACCAGCTGCGCTCTTCCAGGGCTCACGCGATATCGTCGGAGAAGGATTTATAGCCGGATCTGGAAGCGTTATTGGCCAGAACTCAGTGATAACTGGTGGTACTTCCATTGGCCAGGGCTCAACGATCGGCGCAAATTGCAAGATCACCAATTCGATTATCGGCGACGGTGTATCTATCGGCGATAACTGCTCGATCGCTGACTCTTTTATTCTTCACAATTCACATCTGGCATCTGCTTCCGAAATCATCGGAAAATACATTTCACCAACGGAAAATCTGCCAATTTCGCTCTAATAAGTCGATAAATCTGCGAAATTGAGCGTGATTATCAGGGCTCAACCCCACCCTTGGACTTGACTTAGAGGGATTACAAGCGTGTAATTCGTTCTAGAGAAGTTACGTTCACATCTGGACGTGACCCCGAAGGTCTTGAGGAGATTAGTCGATGCCGATTCGTCCAGAAGCAACACCTACTGGCAATCCAACAGCCCCTACTGCTGGACCATCAATCAAATTAGCAAATGGAGAGAACATCGAACTCTCCTGGCAGGAACGCGCACTTTGTGCGCAGACAGATCCAGAAGCATTCTTCCCTGAAAAGGGCGGCTCAACTCGTGAAGCAAAGCGCGTCTGTCTTTCTTGCGATGTTCGTCAAGAGTGTTTGGAATATGCGCTCGCACATGATGAGCGTTTTGGAATCTGGGGTGGACTCTCCGAACGTGAGCGTCGCCGTTTGAAGCGCCGCCCAGCGTAACTCTCATGAGTTCACATCGCGTCACCGCGATTCTTGTACTTCACGACGGCGCAACTTGGCTTCCTGAAGTTGTTGCCTCACTTACTTCCCAAACTCATCAGTTAGATCAAATCGTTGCAGTTGATACGGGTTCGATTGACTCTTCTGCAAAATTAGTTAAAGGTGCACGGATTCCTGTTTTACCAATGGAGCGTGAAACCGGCTTTGGTGAAGCGATTTATCGTGCAGTTGAAACTCTTCCGGCAATTGTTGATCCAGAACGCGAATGGCTCTGGATAATTCATGATGATTTATCAGTTCATCGCAAAGCTTTAGCAAATTTAATTGCGGAAGTACAAACTCGTCCCAATGTCGCTATGGCCGGCCCCAAACTTCTTGGTTGGCATAATCGAACACATTTATTGGAAATTGGAATCAGCATCGCTGCCAATGGAAATCGCTGGACAGGACTTGAACCATCTGAATATGACCAAGGACAAAGAGACGGCGTGCACGAAGTGCTTGCAGTCAGCACAGCAGGTGCGCTTATTCGCAGAGATGTCTTTGAAAATCTAGGTGGTTTTGACCCCAACCTCGATCTCTTTAGAGACGATGTCGATTTTGGATGGCGTCTTTATTCAGCGGGCTATGCGGCAATCGCCATATCCAACGCTGTCGCATTTCATGCGGAAGCATCTGCGAATGAGCGACGTACCGTCGATGTTGCAGAAGCCTTTTTACATCGTCCGCTTTTGTTAGATCGTCGAAATGCGGCCTATGTCCTGTTATCTAACTCTTCATGGTGGCGCTTGCCTTTGCTAACCGTGCAACTTCTAGCAGGTGCAATTTTTCGTTCAATTGGTTTCTTATTTGCAAAACTACCTGGCTATGCCAGCGATGAGATATTGGCTGTAGGTGCGCTGTTTATTCATCCCGGAGAATTGTTTGAAGCGCGCAAAATAAGACGTAAGCAACGATTGGTCCCAGCTGGTATTGCTTTAAAATTCATTCCTTCGCGTTGGTCTCAGATTCGCCTATCGCTATCGAGATCAGCCGAATGGATCCGAGCTCAAATCTTCCCAGATGAAATTAGCGAAATTCGTGACATTTCAATTTTGGATGAGAATTTAGATGAAGAAGATTTGTTAACACCTGCCTCAAATCGTAATTGGCTTTCAATTATCAAACGTCCGCTAGTTGCCTTACCCACATTTCTTATGGTGCTAACTCTGATCTGGTCTCGTAATCGTTACGGTTCAGTTTTTGGTGGCGCCCTTCCTGAACAACCGTCTGGTGTTAGCGACATTTGGAATACTTATTTCAGCGGATGGCATTCAATCGGAATGGGAACTTCAGCAGCTGCCCCTACATGGCTGGCCATTATTGCTGTGTTAGCAACCCCGTTTTTTGGCAGTTTGAAATTATTTTTTACTATCTTATTTTTATTTGCCCCACTCTTAATTGCGGGCAGCGGATATCTCTTAATGCGACGTTTATCTGATAATCGTTGGCTAACTGTTGGAGCATCACTGCTTTATGCAATTTCACCGGTTTCCATCTCCGCTATAAATGCCGGTCGGTTAAGTACTGTGGTACTTCTAATCCTATTTCCGTTGTTTATTAATTCTTCACAAGGGATTTTTGATCTAGACCAATTCTCATGGCGCAGAATCTTCGGATTGTCTTTACTTGCTTCAGTTCTCGTTGCATTTTCACCACTCCTGCTAGTTGTAGGACTTATATTTACTGGTTTCGGTATTTACCGCGATTACGGAGCAAGTGAGCGAGGCGTAAACACAGAACTCTTTAATCAACGCCTGTATCGACGAATCACGCTACTGGTCACCCCTTTTTTCATCTGCGCTCCTTGGAGTTTTGAGTTATTGATTCAACCTAAACGTTTCTTCATCGAATCAGGTTTTCTACTTCCAGGAGGCGGACCCAACCTAGCCTTGATGGGAAATCCAGGCGGCCCAGGGTCTCTACCGATTTTTATTATTAGCCCACTAACGCTCGTACTTGGAATTTCCTTATTTTCAACAACCAAAGCTCGCTTTGTGGCTGAACTGGGCTTTATATCTTTATTAGGCGCAATTTTATTGAGCACGGTGAACTTAACCGGTAACGGAACTTCTGTTGCAACGCCTATTTATCCCGGCACACTTTTAGTTTTAACGACCATTGCTGCAATCAGCGCATCTGTGATCATGTTGGATAAATTACGAGAACAGCTTATTACTACAAA
>CAFBOU010000014.1_pt1 | contig 14581 bp, 17 predicted proteins | sample 7269551 | NCBI WGS metagenome assembly CAFBOU01 (sample SAMEA6814126, study PRJEB35770) | freshwater metagenome | biome: Freshwater; feature: Freshwater reservoir; material: water | place: Czech Republic | collected 2017-07-26 | depth 30m m
GCGCTACCTCGGTACCGTTGTAAAACTCGCTGCCTTTGGTGCATTCATTTCACTTATGCCAGGTAAAGATGGCTTGCTCCACGTCTCGCAAATTCGCAAGATGCATGGCGGAAAGCGCATTGAAAACCTTGAAGAAGTTATGAAGGTTGGCGACAAGATTCAAGTAGAAATCGGCGAAATTGATCCTAAGGGCAAGCTTTCGTTGGTTCCTGTACTCGAAGATGGAACAACACCGAGCGCTGAATAAGTAAAGAACGCAAAATGTCTGTTCGTCGCACAGTATTACCTAGCGGTCTGCGTATCGTCACGGAAGAAGTTCCGTCGGTACGCAGCGCCGCGATCGGTATCTGGGCAAATGTTGGTTCTCGTGATGAAACCCCGGCCGTTGCTGGGGCTTCTCACTTTCTAGAGCATTTACTCTTCAAAGGAACCACTCGACGTACCGCTTTAGAAATTTCAGCAACTATAGAAGCCGTTGGCGGCGAGATGAACGCCTTCACCAGCAAGGAGTACACCTGCTTTTATGCGCGGGTAATTGATACCGATCTGCCTATGGCAATTGATGTAATTTCAGATCTGATCACATCTTCAATTGTTTCAGCACTTGATGTTGATGCCGAACGTAAAGTCGTCTTGGAAGAAATTGCAATGCGCGATGACGATCCCAGCGATCTAGTCCACGATCTTTACGCCGAAACTTATTATGGAGATACCACTTTAGGTCGCCCGATCTTAGGCACAATAAAGTCAATTAAAGATATGACCCGCAGCAGCGTATTTAACTATTACAAGAAGAAGTACTTGCCGCAAGATTTAGTCGTCGCTGTGGCTGGAAATATAAAACATAAGCGCGTGGTCGCAATGGTGGAAGAAGCCCTTTCTCGTGATAATTTCTTAAATGTAAAAGGCTCTCCGCAAATTCGCCCTAATACGCCAGTTAAAACCAAGCCGGTGCAAAGCGTTGGTTTGCTGACACGTAAAACCGAGCAAGCGCATATGTTTTATGGCATGGAAGGCGTTGCACGTAGCGATGAACGTCGCTTTGCAATGGGCGTTTTAGCTTCTGCACTTGGTGGTGGAATGTCATCACGGTTGTTCCAAGAGATTCGTGAAAAGCGTGGCTTGGCATATTCTGTCTATGCCTATGCTCAGCAATTTGCAGGATCCGGACAGATCGGTTTCTATGCTGGATGTAATCCAACTAAGGCGATTGAAGTCGTCGAGATTATCCGCGAAGTTTTGGCAGATGTTGCCGAAAACGGCATGAGCCATGAAGAGATTGAGCGAGCAAAGGGCGCAGTCCGTGGCTCACTTGTATTAAGCCAGGAAGATTCAGGTTCACGCATGAGTCGAATCGGCAAAAATGAAATTGTTTATGGTCAAGTAATGGGTTTTGACGATATCTTGAAAGCAATCTCCCGTGTAAACCCAACCGACGTAAGGCAAATTGCTAGCGAATATCTGACTAAATCGCCTACCCTTGCACTTGTTGGTCCATTTAAAAGCGAAGCCAAGTTTGAGAAGGTGTTACGGTCATGATTAAAGTCGGCGTTCTTGGTGCCCGTGGGCGCATGGGTGCAGAAGTAGTCAAGGCTGTCACGGAAGCTGCGGACCTAGAATTAGTTGCTGCGCTTGATCTCGGTGATTCGATCGATCAGGTAGTTTCCAAAGGTGCACAAGTTGTTGTTGATTTCACCACGCCAGATTCAGTTATGGCGAATCTAGAATTTTTAATTGCAAATGGCATTAACGCAGTAGTCGGCACAACCGGTTTTGATGATGCACGGGTTGCCAAGTTAAAGACTTTGGTTGCTGCAAATCCCAAGGTTGGCGTTTTAATTGCACCCAACTTTGCAATCGGTGCGGTACTTATGATGGAGTTTGCTACTAAAGCGGCCAAGTACTTTGAATCTGCTGAAATTATTGAACTGCACCACCCAGATAAAGTCGATGCACCATCAGGAACTGCCTCACGTACCGCAGAGTTAATGACGCAAGCACGCAAAGATGCAAAATCAGCTGCGATGCCCGATGCCACCAAATCTACGATCGATGGTGCGCGTGGTGCGAAAGTCGGCGATATTCCAGTGCACTCAGTTCGCCTGCGCGGCTTGGTCGCGCATCAAGAAGTTCTGCTCGGTGGTTTAGGTGAAACTTTAACTATTCGCCACGATTCAATCGATCGCGCCGGTTTTATGCCAGGTGTACTTCTTGGAGTGCGCAAAGTTATTTCAAATCCTGGGCTGACTTTCGGCCTAGAGAAATTTATGTAAGGGGATAGGAAAATGGCTAAAGCAGATATCACTATGTATGGCGCTGATTGGTGCGGAGATTGCCGCCGATCTAAGCGCTTACTGGAAGAGCTAGATGTTCAGGTAAATCACATCGATGTAGAAAAAGATGAATCAGCTGCTGCAAAGGTTATTGAGATCAACGGGGGAGCACAGTCAATCCCTGTAATTGTATTTTCAGATGGAACACACCTGACTGAACCTTCAGATAATGATCTAAAGGCGAAGTTGCAAGCGCTAAAAATTATCTAATTAATCGCTCTTCTAACTACTGAATTTTAAATAAGGCAGCCGATGTTGCTGCTGCAGAAATCACAACCACCGGAAACGGCGCGCGCAAGATAAGCGCAACTATTGCAACGCCCACCCCAGCCATGCGCTGATCAGCGATCAGTCGTGACTCCTTGGTAAAAGATTGAACGGCCACTAGCGCGCTCAATAACGCGATTGGAATCAAAGAGTTAATTTTTAGAATTCGTGGATGTGATAGCCAACGTTTTGGAACGCTCTGCCCCAAGTATTTCAATATAAATGCCAGCAGACTTGTGCCAATTACCGCCAGCCAAAGCGGATCAAAGTTATTTATCTCCATAAGTTGGCTCGCAATCCGAAAGCGAGTGCTAAAAAGGCAGTTGAAATAATTGGTACACCAGGTACAAAGTAAGGCGTCATTGCAAGTGCTAATACGCAAGCAGATGCTGCAAGCAAGCGATCAGTTTTATTCACTAAACGTGGCCACAGCAGCCCCAAAAATGCTGCAGGCACCGCAGCATCTAAGCCCCAAGCAGCTGGATTTCCCATCGCTTGTGCACCAAGTGCACCAGCTAAAGTGAATATATTCCAGAAGATAAAGACGCCGATTCCGGTCAACCAGAATCCTTGGCGAGCTTCCTTAACACCTAAATGTTCTTGCGAGAGCGCCACGCCGGTTGATTCGTCGATAGTTATCTGTGCGGCAAAAATTCTTCGCAACCCTTTTACTTGTAATAAGGGCGCCATACGCAGTCCATATAACGTATTGCGAACACCCAATAGCGATGCAGTTGCAATTCCACTAAGCGCACTGCCACCAGCACCCAAAACTCCAACAACTGCAAATTGGGATGCCCCCGTAAAAGTTAGAAGTGAGAGCAAGCAACTCTGTATAACTGAGAATCCCGCGGCGATAGATGCTGCGCCAAAAGCTATGCCGTACGCGCCTACTGTCAGAGAAACGCTCAAAGACTGGGCAGCGGTGGCGCGGTTCACTCTAGACACGGAGACATTCTGCCTTAGATATCCTCATGGAGGTAACGCCTTATATATAAGGTGACGTCCATGAGCCAAGAAGTTATTTTCCGCGACGATGTGACCGTTGAACTAGTTAAAGCTAGCGCCAGCGATGCCGATGTTATTTGGGCAGCGCGCGTTTCAACTGCGGGTGAACAGTCACTAGATGAGATCGGGGAAGACCCAGCGCGCTCTGCGGGGTTGATTAACTACTTAGCCCGCGAACGCCATGGTTCGCCATTTGAACATACTTCAATGACCTTTTTTATCAGCGCACCGATATTTGTCTTCCGCGAATTTATGCGCCACCGCATCGCTTCTTACAACGAAGAATCAGGGCGCTATCGCGAACTAAAGCCGGTTTTCTACATTCCATCTAAAGAACGAAAGCTAATTCAAGTTGGTAAGACAGGTGCTTACACCTTTGAAGACGGCACTCAAGAACAATTTGATATATCTATTTCAGCGATGAAAGAGGCATATTTAGTTGCTTACGATAGCTATCAGAAGATGTTAGATGCCGGCGTCGCACGCGAAGTGGCTCGCGTCGTTTTGCCAGTTGCAACTTATTCATCGATGTATGTGACTATGAACGCGCGTGCACTTATGAACTTTCTTTCACTTCGCACAGCGCGTGAAGGTTCACATTTCCCAAGCTATCCACAACGCGAAATTGAGATGGTGGCCGAGAAAATGGAAGGCGAATTCGCAAAATTGATGCCGCTTACCTACGGAGCTTTTGAGAAATCTGGACGGATCGCACCTTAAAACGGTAGGTTTCACCCATGACAATCGAGGCGCCATTCGGACGTATGCTCACCGCAATGGTGACGCCATTCGATAAAGATGGAAAGATCGATTGGCCGGGCGTAGAAAAACTAGCAGCTCACCTTGTTGCAACCGGCCACGATGGAATTGCGGTCAACGGAACGACTGGAGAAGCTCCCACAACAAAATCTTCTGAAAAGGAAGAGATCATCCGCGTTGTGAAAGATGTTGTTGGACCCAAGATTTTTGTAGTCTCTGGCGCCGGAGATAATGAAACTGATTACTCGATAAATCAAGCAAAGCGCACCGAAAAAGCTGGCGCAGATGGCTTGCTAGTTGTTACGCCTTATTACAACAAACCTCCGCAGGCAGGAGTTGCCGCGCATTTCAAAGCGATTGCAAGCGCGACTGATCTTCCATTGATGATGTACGACATTCCGGGTCGCTGCGGAATTGAAATAGAACCCGACACAATCGTTGAGCTCTATAACCACCCACAGATTGTGGCTTTAAAAGATGCCAAAGGAAATGTCGCATCAACTTCTTGGGTAATTAAGCGTTGCGGAATTCCAGTTTATTCTGGCGATGACATCCTTAACTTGCCACTTCTCTCAGTTGGCGCGGTTGGAATGGTCTCTGTTTGTGGCCACACTGTTGGAAAAGATCTTAAAGAGATGCTGAATTCTTGGTTTGCAGGCAATTCCGCACGCGCCCTGGAGATTCATCAGAAGTTACTTCCTATCTTCACCGGAACATTCCGCACGCAAGGTGCGATCCTCACCAAGGCTGCGCTAAATATGATGGGCCTTCCTGGTGGGCATACAAGACTTCCTCTCGTCGATGCAACCGAAGAACAGATCACGCAGTTGCGTAAAGATCTGATCGCCGGTGGCGTCGCGGTATAAAAATATTTTATGACCCATCCACATCCCGGCCTCGGAACGCCCAGTAAGTTAGTAGCGGGCGGCTTACGTATCGTCGCACTCGGCGGTTTAGCGGAAATCGGCCGCAATATGACCGTCTTTGAAACTAATGGCAAACTCTTAATCGTAGATTGTGGCGTTCTCTTCCCTGAAGAGAATCAACCAGGTATTGATTTGATCCTGCCTGACTTTAGTTATATTCGCGATCGCTTAGCTGATGTGGTCGGTTTAGTTCTGACACATGGTCATGAAGACCATATTGGCGCAACGCCTTACTTGCTGCGCGAACGCGGCGATATTGCGATCTACGGATCAGCTCTGACGTTGGCTCTGGTTTCAGCTAAATTAAAAGAGCATCGTATTTCGCCACTGACACGTGAAGTTAAAGAAGGTATGCGCGAAGATATTGGCCCATTCGAAGTTGAGTTTGTTGCAGTAAATCACTCGATTCCAGATGCGCTAGCGATCGCAATCCACACAAAGGCCGGAACTGTTCTGCACACCGGCGATTTCAAAATGGATCAATTACCTCTGGATGGCCGCATTACTGATTTACGAACCTTTGCTCGACTAGGCGATGAAGGCGTCGATTTATTTTTAGTCGACTCCACCAATGCAGATGTTCCGGGCTTCACACCATCTGAGCGAGAAATTATCCCGGCGTTAAATCGCGCCATCGCAGCGACTAAGAAGCGAGTAATCGTCGCATCATTTTCATCGCATGTTCACCGTGTTCAGCAAGTGATAGATACCGCAGCGATTCACGATCGCAAAGTCGTCTTTATCGGTCGTTCCATGGTGCGCAATATGAAGATTGCTGAAGATATGGGCTATCTCAATGTGCCAGCCGGAATAGTTATCGATGCCAAAGATTTGGATAGCTACGATGATCGGGTCGTTTTAATCTGTACTGGATCGCAAGGCGAACCAATGGCGGCTCTTTCACGCATGGCAAATGGCGATCATCAGATCCGGGTTGGCGAAGGCGACACAGTCATTCTCGCTTCTTCCTTAATTCCAGGAAATGAAAATTCTGTCTTTCGAGTAATCAACGAGTTGACACGTTTTGGTGCGAAAGTAGTCCACAAGGCAAATGCGATGGTGCACGTATCCGGACATGCCGCCGCTGGTGAGTTGTTGTATTGCTACAACATAGTAAAACCAAAGTATGCGCTGCCGGTGCATGGCGAGTGGCGCCATCTAAAAGCCAATGCTGAATTGGCTATTCAAGCGGGCGTTCCGCGCGATAACGCATTTGTTATCGAAAATGGCATTGTTGTCGATCTAATCGATCATGAAGCATCCGTTGTTGGATCGGTACCCTGCGGATTTGTTTATGTAGACGGTCAAAGTATTGGTGATATCACCGAATCATCTTTGAAAGACCGCAGAATTTTAGGAGAAGAAGGGTTTATTTCAGTAGTCGTTGTTATCGAATCACAGAGCGGCAAGATAATCGCTGGGCCTGATATTCATGCGCGTGGCTTTAATGAAGATGAAGCGCTATTTGATGAAGTAAAAGGACAGATTGAAAAGGCGCTACAACACGCAGTTGCTGAAGGCGTAAATGGAACCCATCAACTTTCCCAAGTGGTTCGTCGGACAATTGGCAGTTGGGTTGGCGGAAAACATCGCCGACGCCCAATGATCGTTCCCGTAGTAATTGAGGTATAGCCACTAAGATTAAAGGTGTGGCCAAGAAAAAAAACACTGCATCTCGCAAGGCGGGCAAGTCGGTTTTTTCTATAATTGGCCGCGCACTCGGTGCGATTTGGAAAGCCTTAGCTAAAGCCGTTGGTTCAACTATTCGTTTTCTGGCTCGAGGTGCACGCGACCTTGATCCAGCACATCATCGCGATGGCTTAGCCTTCCTCTTACTTATATTGGCTCTGGCCGCTTTTGCCGGAACTTGGTTTGCCGCAGATAACTTTGTCGGGCGCAATTTATATGCGGTTATTTATGGCGCCTTTGGTCGGATCGGATTCTTTGCACCCGTAGTAATTATTTACTTTGCAATCCGCTTATTCCGCGCGCCCGATGATCACAAGGCGACTTCACGTATCGTCGTCGGAATTGTCACAATGATATTTAGCGCTGCAGGATTAGCACATCTCTTTAACGGTTCACTTGGCGCAGTTAATCCAACCGGAACAACCGCGATGCGCCATGGTGGCGGTTGGTTGGGTTACGCAGTTTCAATGCCGCTAGAACGTCTCATGACATCGATGTTGGCATACCCATTTTTATTTGCGCTATTTTTATTTGGTGCTTTAGTAACCACCGCAACTCCCTTGTCATCGGTGGCGATTCGAATCAAAAATACCTTTATCTGGCTTTGGTCTAAACGCCCACATCGTGACGAGTCAGATTTTGAGATTACTGACACCCCACCTTTTGAATCACCAGTCGTTGCCTGGAATCACCATGCTGATGAAGTCGCCGAAGATGATTTAGATGAAGAAGAGTTCGATGAAGAGTTCACAGTAGAAGTACCACGACAGGTTCAAGCACCGGTCACCACTTCCAGCACGCCATCGACTGCCAAGAGACCAGAACAATTACTTTTGACGGCGGATTCGCATTACGTCCTGCCGCCTCAAGATCTGCTGCGAACTGGTCCTGCTGCTAAAGCAAAATCAAAGGCTAATGACACAGTAGTTGCCGCCTTAACCGAAGTCTTCGCGCAGTTCGAAATTGATGCAGAAGTTACTGGATTTATGCGAGGACCAACTGTTACTCGCTATGAAGTTGAGCTAGGAAATGCAGTGAAGGTTGAGCGAATAACTGCCCTTGCTAAAAATATTTCTTATGCAGTAGCCAGCAGCGATGTGCGGATACTTTCACCTATTCCAGGTAAATCTGCAGTGGGAATCGAAATCCCAAATGCTGATCGTGAAATTGTCGCGCTAGGCGATGTAATGCGCTCAAGTGTGGCCGGCCAGGATCATCATCCAATGTTGGTTGCGTTAGGTAAAGATGTAGAAGGCAATTTCGTTTGTGCAAACCTAGCGAAAATGCCACATTTGCTTGTTGCTGGAGCAACCGGTGCTGGTAAATCTTCGATGATCAACGCGATGATTACTTCGATATTGATGCGCGCCACACCTGATGATGTGCGTTTAGTTCTGATTGATCCAAAACGTGTAGAACTAACCGCATACGAAGGTATCCCACATTTAATAACTCCGATTATCACAAACCCTAAGAAAGCGGCAGATGCGCTTACTTGGGTAGTCCGTGAAATGGATCTGAGATATGAAGACCTTTCCACATTTGGATTTAGACATATCGATGATTTCAATAAGGCAGTCCGCGCCGGAAAGGTGATCGCACCTCCTGGTAGCGATCGTGTAGTCGAGCCATATCCTTATTTGTTAGTAATCATCGATGAGCTTGCAGATTTAATGATTGTGGCTGCCCGCGAAGTCGAAGAATCTGTTGTCAGAATTACACAGTTAGCCCGTTCGGCTGGTATTCACCTAGTCCTCGCAACGCAACGACCATCTGTAGATGTTGTTACAGGTTTGATTAAAGCAAACGTTCCATCCCGTCTTTCATTCGCTACCAGCTCTCTTGCCGATAGCCGCGTTATCTTAGATAGTCCTGGTGCAGAGAAACTTGTTGGGCAAGGCGATGGTTTATTTATTCCAATGGGAGCATCGCGCGCGATTCGTATTCAAGGCGCATATGTGTCCGAGCGAGAGATCGAAGCGGTTACAAATCATGTTAAGAAACAACTATCTCCTCGATATCGTGAAGATGTTACGGTCGTACCTCAAAACAATAAATTAGTTGATAAAGACATTGGCGATGACTTAGATTTGCTTTTGCAAGCAGTCGAACTCGTCGTCGGTACGCAATTTGGTTCAACATCAATGTTGCAACGTAAATTAAGAGTTGGTTTTGCTAAAGCTGGGCGTCTTATGGATTTGATGGAGTCTCGAGGAATCGTCGGTCCATCTGAAGGCTCTAAAGCGCGAGTAGTCATGGTTAAGTCAGATGAACTCGATTCTGTGCTCGCAACTTTGCGCGACTACTAAATTCATCTCTTGTTAACTGAAAAGGGGACTAGTCCCTGGGGTGATATTCACTCCTGATCACCCTAATCGCTAGGCATGGGGTGATGCTCGCCCTAGACTTTACTTATTGAAATTTTGGTCAAGTTAAGAATTGTGAGTTGAAATGTCGCTAGGGGAGTTTCTGCGAGGTGCGCGTGAAAGCGCGGGCCTTAGCATTGACGAACTTTCAGAACGCACAAGTCTTCGTGCCGGTTTATTAAAAGAGATAGAAAATAATAACTTTATCCATTGTGGGGGAGATACCTACGCTCGCGGCCACCTGCGAAATATCGCACAGATTATTTCAGTAGATCCACAAACTTTAATCGATTTATATAACGAAGAGCACTCCTCAGAAGTTCGCAAAATTCACGATATGTTGGTTGAGAACAATGTGACCAGGATTCCAATTGAGCGAAAAACCATCTCTTGGAAATCTTTAGCACTTGCTTCAGTTGTTGTCCTAGCGGCGGTAGCAGGCGGGCAGATAATTATTTCCAATTCAAAAACAACTGTTATTCCTGTCAAGGTTGCTAGCCCTACCCCATCGGCTTCCGCCTCAGTAACTGCTTCACCATCTGCTTCTGCAACGAAGAGTGGCGAAGTCGTCCCTGCTGCAGCGGATGAATTAACTCTGGTTATTACAGCAGCTCGTGGAAATGCCAAGATTGATGTAGTTGTAAATAATGAACATTTATATAAGGGTCCGTTATTTCAAGGTGATTCAAAGACCTTCACTGCACCAACGGCGATTGGAATCTACTTAAGCAATGCCGGCGATCTAGATTTAACGTTAAATGGTGAGAAAATTGCCCCACTTGGTGCACGTAACGAAGAGATTCGTAAGACTTTCAGATCTAAGTAGCGCGCAGACGCTGTACCATCTGACAAATGAGTCGGACCGTTGCAATCGTCACCATGGGCTGTGCCCGCAATGAAGTCGACTCTGAAGAGTTAGCCGGTCGCCTAGCTGCCGATGGATGGACTTTAGTTTCGGATGTGGAATCTGCCGAAGTTGCAGTTGTTAATACTTGCGGATTTATTGAATCAGCAAAGAAGGATTCAATTGATGCGCTTTTAGAGGCTAATTCGCTAAAAGGCCACGGTAAAACACGGGCAGTTGTGGCAGTTGGATGTATGGCCGAACGTTACGGACAAGAGTTAGCAAAGGCGCTTCCGGAAGCCGATGGCATCTTAGGTTTTGATGATTACCAAGATATTTCTGCACGTTTGCAATCAATCGTTTCTGGAAATGCTCACACGCCACATGTGCCACGTGATCGTCGCTCGCTTCTGCCAATTGCACCAGCGGATCGCCCAGCCGCTCGCCAAGATGCGATTAATGAATCGTATGCATCATCTCTTGGTGCAGGTGGATCACTCTTTCGTAAACGACTCGGTAGCGCACCTTGGGCGCCGCTAAAGATCGCATCAGGTTGCGATCGCCGATGTTCTTTCTGCGCGATCCCATACTTCCGCGGCTCCTTTATCTCTCGCAAGCCCACTGAAATTATTGAAGAAGGTAAATGGTTGGCGCAAAATGGAGTCAGCGAGCTCTTCTTGGTTAGCGAGAACACGACTTCGTATGGCAAAGATTTAGGCGATCTCAAGTTGATGGAGAAGATTCTTCCGGAATTTGGGGCCATTGAAGGCGTTGAGCGAGTTCGTCTTTCCTATCTGCAACCAGCAGAAATGCGCCCATCATTAATTCAAGCGATGATCGAATCTGAGAAAGTTGCTCCTTACTTTGATTTATCTTTCCAGCATACGAGCCCAACAATTCTGCGTCGAATGCGCCGCTTCGGCGATGCTGAAAAGTTCTTACATTTAATTACCCAAATTCGCGCCTTATCGCCAGAAGCAGGAATTCGCTCTAATTTCATAGTTGGATTTCCGGGGGAGACGCAAGCAGATTTCGATGATTTAGCTAACTTCATAAGTGCAGCAAAGTTAGATGCGATTGGAATCTTTGGTTACTCCGATGAAGATAATACTGAGGCCCTTGATCTCATCGATAAAGTCGATGAAGATGTAATTCATCAAAGAGTTGAGTCTTTATCTTCACTCGCTGATGAGATGGTCTCACTGCGCGCTGCGGCGCGAATAGGTGAAAATGTCCGTGTGCTTATTGAAGATAAAGAGCTCCAAGAAGGCAGAGCCGCGCATCAGGGACCAGAAGTAGATGGCACAACCTCTTTTATTGGCACGAATTACGAAGTTGGCCAATATATTGATGCGGTGATCATAGATTCAATGGGCGCAGATTTGGTCGCGCGTCCTTTATGAACCTTCCTGCCTTCATAACTCCTAACTCCCTGACAATTGGGAGATTGATCCTGATTCCATTTGGAGCCATCGCCTTATTTATTAATGGCGGAGATGATTACAACTGGCAGATAAGTTCTTGGTGGATATTTTTCATCCTGGGTTTAACAGATATCGTTGATGGAAAATTAGCCCGCAGTCGACACCAAATAACTGAACTAGGAAAATTCCTTGACCCAGTTGCCGATAAGGCAATGGTTGGTACCGCAATGGTTTGCTTATCAATTCTTGGTCGCATGCCTTGGTGGATAACTATCGTAATCTTGGCGCGCGAAATTGGCATTACCTTCTTCCGTTTAGCAATCGTCAAACGCGGAGTTATTCCCGCAAATAAAGGTGGAAAAATAAAGGCTACCTTCCAAAACTTTGGTACCGGTTTTTACGTTCTGCCGCTAAATCCAGGTTTGTATTGGTTCCGTGATGGATTTATGTATATTGCAATTATTCTTACTGTCGTTACGGGTGCGTACTATGTACGATCAGCCTTCAAACCTCAAAGTTGATTGGAAATTTCCGTGGCGATAGCAAATGAGATCATTACTTTAATTTCTGATATTCATGACTCCTTGCGCACGCGAGGTGAAACACTTTCCACCGCTGAATCGTTAACCGCTGGAGGGCTAAGCAACGCTTTAACAATTGTTCCTGGTGCATCCGATGTATTTCTTGGTTCGATCACGGCATACCGTTCAGAGATAAAAACTTCACATTTAAACGTTGCCAAGGCTCTGATTGCAGAAAGCACTGTTGTCAGCGAAGAAGTTGCAATCGAAATGGCGCGGGGAGCAAATAAATCTTTTGGTTCTACATGGGCAATTGCAACCACGGGGGTCGCAGGTCCTGGTCCATCAGATGGTTCAGATGCCGGCCGCGTCTTCGTCGCATTTGTTGGGCCGTCAGTGCAAGTTATAGAACTTTCACTCTCTGGCGACCGTGAAGTTGTGCGAAACGCCACGGTAGCAAGCGCGATCGCCTCATTTGCGCGTATCCTTAGGCAACGAGATATCAGCGCTCCGGCGCAGCAGAAGGGATGACCGCTATGGCTTTGTTACGTACCGCAGTTGGCCAGACACTTCGCGCTGCCCGCACTGAGCAATCACGCACCTTGCGTGATGTAGCTCGTGAAGCACGCGTTTCACTTGGTTATCTCTCCGAAGTTGAACGTGGCCAAAAAGAGGCTTCATCCGAACTTCTAAATGCAATCTGCGAAGCACTTGGCTTAACGCTTTCTACAGTTTTCGCAAACGTCTCAGTTGAACTTAAAGTTCTCGAGAGCGCGAAGTTGTCCGTTGTCGACGCAGCCTAAGTACGCAACTCAAGGCGCTACACATCGCCGAACTGAGAGCGCAATTCTCGAAGGCACCAAATCTTTAATCGCCCAATTTGGTCTATCTCATATTTCAATGATTGAAATTGCCGATGCATCTGAAGTATCTCGCGCGACTTTATACAACCATTACCGTGATAAAAACGCTGTGATATCTGCGCTGATTACCGCAGAAGTAGAACATATGATCGAGCTTGCAAATAAAGCGGGAACACCGGCAGATGCTCTAGAAAAACTCTCTCTATATATTTCTTCTGATCCGGCGCTTGCTGCTATGCGCCAACACGATCAAAGTTCGCTGACCGAAGCCTTAGCGCATGCCGATCACCCACTTTATTTAGAGATCGCTCGTTGCTTGTACAGCGCCACCAAATCTGAGGCCGGCACTGGGGTTGCGATGCGTTGGCTAATTGGACAGGTTATGCAACCGTTAAACGCTAAACAATCGCGCGAACAAGCAGAACTTCTCGTCGATCGCACTCTCTTTTAATTTTTAAATGCGTATTTCAGATCTGCGTGAGCGCCTCACGCTCTCTTTCGGACAAGAATGGGCGCCATCCTTTGCACAAGATATTGCCATAAGCGAACTAGGTAGTCGCACGGTGGATGAAGCTTTAAAAGCTGGTTTGGAAGCAGATGAAATTTGGCGCGCAGTCTGCAAGCAATGTCCAGACGAGACAGCTAAGTACAAGTACTGAATTGGCTAAACTGCAATAACTTCTAGCACCCAAGGTTGCTGGCCATCGCTGGGGGTAAGCGCACACGGGTATTTCTCAGAGACGATGGCATATAAATCTTCTGGGGTCTTGGGCATGGATCGCGATTGCAGAAGCCAGCGAGTTATCTCGCCCCGCGTCTTCTTCGACATATGTGTGACCACCGTGCGCACGCCATCGACCACCGTCGATACGCGCACTTCAACAGTCTTTTCCACGGGGGAGTGCCAGACTGTTTTATAAGTTGATGATCGACAATCCACGATTAATGGGGTCTTGATCGCATCCAGCACTTTGCCCACCGGTGCGCGCATCGCGTTGTTATCAATCTTTTCCTTGTAGCTTTCGATTAACTGGTCCGGGCGGACCGCTCCGTACTTGGCGGAGATGATCACAACCGCGCTCGCCCCACGCTTGCGGGCAGCGATCGTCAGACTTGCCCAGTCCAGGGCCTGGTAGAGCACGCCGGTGTAGACGTTGATCGCAGGCGTTGGCTTGGTCGTGGTGTTCTTCTTCTCCGAAGGCGGCAGCAGGATCAACACCTGGGCATCCTCCCATGCGACACGCCTGAAGGCGTTGTCAGCCCAGCCTGCTACCTTTCGAACAGATGTTCGGATAAAGTTATCCCTGCACAACCAGAGCGGTTCCATCCTCCGCCCACAGGCTCTCTATAAGCCTCGTAGGCCGTCGGTGGCCCACCGTACCTTCTGGGCCGACTACCAACGAATATGCACATGCATAGACGTTCTTATCTAAAGGAGTAAAACGTGGCTGCTGAAAAAGCAAATAAAGCCGAAGAGAAAAATACATCCGATCGCCAAAAGGCGCTCGATACCGCGCTCGCCCAGATTGAACGTCAATTTGGAAAAGGCTCAGTAATGAAGATGTCCGATCGTCAAAACAC
>CAFBOU010000015.1_pt1 | contig 14553 bp, 11 predicted proteins | sample 7269551 | NCBI WGS metagenome assembly CAFBOU01 (sample SAMEA6814126, study PRJEB35770) | freshwater metagenome | biome: Freshwater; feature: Freshwater reservoir; material: water | place: Czech Republic | collected 2017-07-26 | depth 30m m
AAGAAGTAAATGCTGGCGAGATCTTGGTCCGTCAGCGCGGTACACATTTTCACCCAGGCAAGAACGTTGGTCGCGGTAAGGATGACACTTTGTTTGCACTTGCTGCAGGCGCAGTTGAATTCGGTCGCGCTCGCGGACGTCGTGTAGTGAACGTGGTTCCGGTCGCTTAATTTAGGTTTCTCAAAAAGAGCGAGCCGCGTCCGTGGCTCGCTCTTTTTATTTCACATAACTTTATTTATTCAAATTGCATCAAGGAAGGAGCGTTAAGAGATGACAACATTCATCGATCGTGTGACGCTCTATGCCACTGCCGGAAAAGGTGGCGACGGTTGCGTCTCCGTTAAGCGCGAAAAATTTAAGCCACTTGGTGGCCCTGATGGTGGAAATGGTGGACGCGGTGGCGACATCATCCTTATCGTTGATGCCGGCGTGACTACGCTCCTAGATTTTCACCATTCACCACACCGTAAAGCCACTTCAGGTTCACAGGGATATGGCGACCGAAAAGATGGAACTTCTGGCGACGATTTAATTCTGCCTGTTCCAAATGGCACCGTAGTTTTAGATTCTCGCGGAAATCAGCTCGCAGATTTAATTGGTACAGGTACTACATTTCTTGCCGCTCAAGGTGGACATGGTGGACTGGGAAATTTAGCGCTCTCTTCTTCTAAGCGCCGTGCACCAGGTTTTGCACTGCTTGGTGAACCAGGTGAAGAACGCACTCTTTACTTGGAACTCAAATCAGTCGCTGATATCGCACTCGTTGGATATCCCAGCGCTGGAAAGTCATCGCTAATTGCTGCAATTTCTGCGGCTCGTCCCAAGATTGCAGATTATCCATTTACGACGCTTGTCCCTAACTTAGGCGTTGTTCAAGCAGGGGAAACTCGTTTCACTGTTGCTGATGTACCAGGGTTAATTCCTGGTGCATCGCAAGGTAAAGGCCTTGGCCTGGAATTCTTACGCCACGTCGAACGTTGCGTTGCACTTGTACATGTACTCGATTGCGGAACTCTAGAAACTGATCGTGATCCAGTAAAAGATTTAGAGATCATCGAAGCCGAACTTGCCCAATATGGCGGCCTAGAAGATCGAGTGCGCATTGTTGCGCTAAATAAAATTGATCTACCTGATGGCAAGGCTATGGCCGGTATGGTCGCGCAAACTCTGCGCGATAAAGGCTACGAGGTCTATCCAGTTTCAGCGGCAAGTCGCGAAGGTTTGCAAGAACTTCTCTATGCAATGGCGCGTTTAGTTCAGAAAGCGCGCGCAGCTGCCGCAACTGAAGAACGTACCCGAATTATTCTGCGCCCAACCGCAGTTGATGATTCTGGATACACAGTGCAAGCAAATGCCGATGGCTCATTTAGCGTGCGTGGTCAGAAAGTTGTGCGCTGGGTTCGTCAAACAAACTTTAAAAATGCGGAAGCAATTGGTTATCTCGCTGATCGCCTTGCTCAGCTCGGCGTTGAAAAAGAGCTATTTAAAAAGGGTGCAGTTGCTGGAAGTGAAGTTCGCATCGGATCTGGCGATAACGAAGTTGTCTTCGAATGGGAACCAACCATTGAAGCAGGAGCAGAACAACTAGCCGGCCACTTACACCGCCGCGGTGAGGATTCTCGCTTGGAAGGCGCTTGGGTTGTAGAAGAAAAGGTTGTCGATCAACTATCTGAAGATGAAATTGCGCAACAATGGGAGTACAACGTGGAGGACCCAAAAACTCCACGCCTAATCGAGCCACAATCATCTGATCTAGAGGCAAGCGAGGATAAGTAAATGAGCCGCAGAGCAGTCATTTCTGCCAAACGCGTTGTTATCAAAATTGGCTCTTCATCACTTACTGGTACTGCTGGTTCTAAATTAGATAACTCCGCTGTCTCGAAAATTGCAGATCTAGTCGCATCACTTCGCTCGCGCGGATCAGAAGTTGTACTTGTTTCATCTGGCGCTATCGCCGCTGGTCTTGCTCCATTGGGCTTAAGCGCACGCCCTAAGGATTTGGCTACGCAACAAGCCGCAGCTTCAGTCGGCCAAGGCTTATTGATCGCAAAATATAACGAGAATTTCTCACGTCACAATCTAGTTTCATCACAAGTATTGCTGACTACTGAAGATGTGGTCCGCCGTTCTCATTACCAAAATGCACAACAGACGCTTAACAAATTGCTCTCACTCGGTGTTGTTCCAATCATCAACGAGAACGATTCGGTTGGAACGCAAGAGATCCGCTTCGGAGATAACGATCGCCTGGCTGCACTTGTTTCACTACTGATTAGCGCAGATCTGTTGGTCTTGATCTCTGATGTTGATGCCTTATATGACGCGCCACCAACACAAGCCGGTGCCAAAGCAATTCATTTTGTCGATCGTATTAGCGATATTGAAAAGGTAGAAATTGGTGGAGTCGGTTCATCTGGCGTGGGCAGCGGGGGAATGGTCACCAAGATCGAAGCTGCGCGCATTTCTACTGGTGCGGGTATTCCAATGTTGCTTACCTCATTAGAGAAATCAACAGGTGCTTTAAGTGGAGATGAAGCAGGAACTTACTTCGCTGCGCACGGAACTCGTTCTAATTCCCGTCTACTTTGGTTGGCACATGCCTCAACTCCACGTGGTCGTTTAATACTCGATGCTGGCGCAGTAACTGCAATCCTTGAACGCGGAGTTTCACTTCTTCCTGCTGGTGTAACAGCGGTCGAAGGTGAGTTCATTTCGGGGGATACCGTGGAGTTAGTCAGCGCAGATAAGAAAGTAATCGCCCGTGGCCTGGTTGCCTTTGATTCAGCGGAGATTCCACAGATGTTGGGACGTTCTACAAAAGAGTTGGCGGCATCCTTAGGGGCTGAATATGAGCGCGAACTCGTTCACCGCGATGATCTGGTGCTTCTCTAACTCTTCTTTTCAGCAACTTGTCTTAATACTGCAGCGACTTTATCGCTGATGCCATCAACACTTGTTGGCATATCGCTTAACTTAACAATTACCGTATCGTGAAGTGCATCTTGATAAATAAATTGGCCATGTAGTCCCAACATTAAATTGATACCTTGGTATGGATGCCACATCTGCGCGGCATAACCCCAACCGTAATCAAGATTTACGACTGGATTGGAAAGTCGCGCCTTCCAAGAAGTACTTGCAATCTTTGGGGTGCCACTCATCAGCGCCAGACCAACACGTGCGTAATCACGTGCTGTGGCGTTAAAGCAACAGAACGCCTTCTCGTGGCCACCTACCTTGTCTACGTTCCAAGTTGCATCGTATTGCGCGCCAACTTTCTTCCAGATTCGATCACTAAATTCATCAGCCAGTTTATTTCCAGTTACCTTTTGAATTATTAATCCCAGTAATTCAGTATTAACGCTGCGGTACTCCGGGTAAGTTCCTGGATCTTCACGCATCTTGCGATTATGTTTGATGAAGAAATTCATATCTGTAGTCGCGTACATTTGCGCAATTGCCACACCCCACCCAGAAGGACCAGTTGGGTAGTTGTCAGATACTCCGATGCCGGAATTCATATCTAACAGATCTTTGATGGTGACCTTGTCGAAAGAAGTCCCCGCTTTAAATTCTGGAAGAATCGCAACGAATGTGTCTGCCTCTCTAATTGTGCCTTCATCAATGAGCTGCCCAATTATCAGCGAGGTCATGGTCTTGGCAACCGAATATGACGGAAGCACTGTGGATTCGGTCTTTCCATTAAAGTATTTTTCGTAAGTTATTTTGCCGCTTCGAATTACGATGAAGGCATTTGTCTGTGTAGCAATCAAAAATTCGTCGAATGAAACTTTGGCACCGTTCCACGACACTTCATTAATTACTTCCGATGCTCCAACTGGCCAGGCGATCGCCGAACTTGGGGCTGCAGCAATTACGTGAAAGGGCATTAATTCTGGAGTCTTCGAAGCTGGTGCAAGTCCTAATTTGATCGCAGCAATAGGTTCTGGATATCTGATCGCCTTAGTAAGTCCGAACAAGGCGATGTATAGGACAAGGAGAATTACTGCAGATCGACGAATTAATTTGAGCACGGCAACAGGGTAACTCCCGCTAGGCTTAAACCTATGGATGCGGTCGCAATAGTTTCGGAGTTAGCGCTCAAAGCGCGCACTGCCGCCCGCACATTGTCGACTGCTACTGGCGCAGAACGTAAGGCCGCCTTGTACGCAATTGCCGCCGCGATTGAATCTCGCAGCGCAGAAATTTTGAAGGCAAATGCTGAAGATATTGCACGTGCCAAAAGTGAAGATATGCATCCACAAATACAAGATCGATTGTTGCTAAATGAAGCTCGCGTTGCCGGAATTGCAAACGGAGCGCGCTTGGTCGCTGACTTGCCAGATCCACTGGGCCAGGTGCTACGTCATTCAACTCTGCCAAATGGTTTGGATTTAAAACAGATCTCAGTTCCGTTTGGCGTTATCGGGATGGTTTACGAAGCCCGTCCAAATGTAACTGTGGATGCAGCCGTTATCTTGCTCATGTCTGGAAACGCTGCGCTCTTGCGCGGGTCATCGACTGCTGCTGCGAGCAATCAAGTACTTGTGACAGTCATGCGCGATGCGCTTTCTAAAACCAAAATTTCGCAAGAGGTAATTCAACTAGTTCCATCCGAAGATCGCGCCACTGTTAAGGCGCTGCTTAATGCGCGTGGCAAAGTTGATTTAGTGATTCCACGGGGGAGCGCAGCGCTAATTCGCATGGTTGTTGATGAATCAACCGTTCCAACGATTGAAACTGGCGCCGGTGTTTGCCATGTATTTGTCGATGAATTTGCCGACATTGCAAAGGCTCTGCCAATCGTCATTAACTCTAAAACACATCGTCCCAGCGTCTGCAATGCTGCTGAAACCCTCTTGGTGCATCGTGCTATCGCTCCGACATTCTTGCCAATGGCGCTCAAAGCACTTTCAGATGCGGGTGTTATTTTGCATACAGATGCAACTGCGCAGAAAGTAGCGGAAAAGTTTGGAATTACTTCCACTGCCGCAACGGAAGAGAACTGGTGTACTGAATACGGAGTTCTTGAGATGAATGTTGGCGTTGTCGATTCAGTAGATGCTGCCGCAGATCACATCGCGAAATACGGAACAAACCACACAGAAGCGATTGTTACGGAAAATAAAGCAAATGCAGATCGATTTATTGCGCTTTCAGATTGCGCTGCAGTAATGGTCAATACATCAACAAGATTTACTGATGGCGAGCAGATGGGCTTTGGCGCTGAAATAGGTATCTCAAATCAGAAGTTGCATGCCCGTGGTCCTATGGGGTTGGAAGCGATGACAACCACGACTTGGATCGTCACCGGCGACGGTCAAATTCGCAACTAACCTCCTTTCTGATTAAACTCAGGAGCATTATGAGCAGCCTTTCCCGTGATGAAGTAGCCAAACTTGCTGCGCTTGCTCGCATCGAAATGAGCGAAGCCGAACTCGTCAATCTTTCTTCACAATTTGGCAGCATTCTCGATGCAGTAGCTCGAGTTCAAGAACTTAATCTCGAAGGCGTAAAAGCGACTTCCCATCCGCAGCCTATGGAAAATATCTTCAGAGAAGATGTAGTTCAACCAAGTCTTACCCCAGATCAAGCGCTTTCGGGTGCGCCTGCGCAGGAAGAACAACGTTTCCGCGTTCCACAAATTCTCGGTGAAGCAGAATGATTAAAAATACCGCCGCCCAAATGTCGGCATCCCTTGCAAAAGGCGAGATAACTTCGGTTGAGTTAACCAAACTTCACTTAGATCGAATTGCAGATGTTGACCCAAAAGTTAAAGCGTTTTTACATGTTGATGGAGAAAGCGCTTTAAATCAGGCAGCAGCAGTCGATGCCGACCGAGCAAGTGGTAAAAAACTTGGCCCGCTTGCTGGCATTCCACTTGCACTGAAGGATGTTCTTGCACAACAAGGCGTACCAACAACTGCAGGTTCAAAGATCTTGCAGGGTTGGAAACCACCATATGACTCCACCGTCGTAGCAAAATTAAAAGCTGCTGGCGTTGTAATTTTAGGTAAGACCAATATGGATGAATTTGCAATGGGTTCATCAACTGAAAATTCTGGCTATGGACCAACGTTTAATCCATGGGATTTAACTCGCACACCTGGCGGTTCCAGCGGTGGATCTGCGGCAGCAGTTAGCGCATTTGAAGCACCGCTTGCGATTGGTTCTGATACTGGTGGATCTATTCGCCAACCAGCGGCGCTCACCGGAATCGTTGGAGTTCGTCCGACTTACGGTGCAGTATCTCGTTATGGGTTAATTGCTTACTCATCAAGTCTGGATCAAGCAGGACCATTTGGTCGCACAGTTTTAGATACCGCGATGTTGCACGAAGTTATCGCAGGCCATGACCCAAGAGATGCCACCAGTATCAACGCACCAGTGCCAGCAGTTGTTGCTGCTGCTAAATCTGGAGATGTAAAAGGATTGAAGATCGGTGTCATCAAGCAATTACAAGGCGATGGATATCAATCGGGAGTGCAAGCGCGCTTCAATGAATCGCTTGAAATTTTGGCATCGCTAGGTGCAGAAATTGTGCAAGTCGATTGCCCAAGTTTTGAATATGCCTTGGCTGCATATTATTTAATTGCGCCATCTGAATGTTCTTCTAATTTGGCGCGCTTTGATGCGATGCGTTATGGCCTTCGCACAGGTGAAAGTGATGGGGCATCAGCTGAATCTGTTATGAATTCAACGCGCGAAGCCGGCTTCGGCCGCGAAGTTAAGCGCCGCATAATTCTGGGAACTTATGCACTTTCATCTGGTTATTACGATGCGTATTACGGTAGCGCACAAAAGATCCGCACTCTGATCATCGAAGATTACAAGAAAGCATTTACCCAAGCAGATGTCTTGGTTTCTCCGACTTCTCCGATCACCGCATTTAAGATTGGTGAAAAATCTGAAGATCCAATTGCAATGTACCTAGCCGATGTGGCGACAATCCCAGTTAACTTGGCGGGAATTTGCGGCATGAGCTTGCCGGCTGGTCTTGCTGAAGAAGATAACTTGCCAGTTGGTTTCCAAATCATGGCACCAGCAATGCAGGATCAGCGACTTTATCAAGTAGGTGCAGCACTTGAAGCAGCGCTCGTTTCTAAATGGGGCGGACATTTAATTTCTAAAGCTCCAGCGCTAGGAGGTGCCAAGTAATGGCGCTTTCATACGATGATGTAATTGCTAAGTACGAACCGGTTTTGGGACTTGAAGTTCACGTTGAGTTAAATACTGAATCAAAGATGTTCTGTTCATGCAGCACAACTTTCGGGGGAGAGCCAAATACTCAAACTTGTCCGGTCTGTTTGGCGCTGCCTGGTGCGTTGCCAGTTGTTAATGCCAAGGCGATTGAATCCACTATAAAAATTGGCTTAGCGCTAAATTGCCAGATTGCCCCTCACAGTCGCTTTGCTCGCAAGAACTATTTCTATCCTGATATGCCGAAGAATTTTCAGATTTCACAATATGACGAACCAATTTGTTTCGATGGTTTTGTCGATGTTGAGATCGAAACCGACGAAGGTCCAAAGCAGTTCCGTATCGAAATTGAGCGCGTACATATGGAAGAAGACACTGGCAAGTCGCTGCATGTCGGTGGCGCAACCGGTCGTATCCACGGTGCTGAATATTCACTCCTTGACTACAACCGCGCTGGCATTCCACTTGTAGAAATAGTTACCAAGATTGTTCCTGGCACCGGCAAGTACGCTCCAGAAGTTGCCAAGGCATACGTTGCAGAACTACGCGATATTTTGCGCGGCTTAAAGGTCTCAGATGTAAAGATGGAGCAAGGATCTCTACGTTGCGATGCCAACGTCTCACTTCGTTTAATTGGTTCGGATGTACTTGGTACACGTTCTGAAACTAAAAATGTGAACTCGCTGCGTTCTGTGGAACGCGCTATTCGCGGTGAAATGATCCGCCATGCGGAATTATTAAATGATGGCAAGAAAGTTAAGCAAGAGACTCGTCACTTCCAAGAAGATACTGGCCTGACACGTTCTGGCCGATCAAAGGAACAGGCCGAGGATTACCGATACTTCCCAGAACCAGATTTGGTACCAGTTGCACCTGCTGCTGCTTGGATTGAAGAACTTCGTGCACAGCAACCAGAACGTCCATCACTACGTCGCAAGCGCCTGAAAGAACAGTGGGCAGTTCCCGACAAAGAGATGGCGGCGATGATCAACGCCGATGCGCTCGATATTGTGGAAGAGACTGTTTTATTAGGTGCAGATCCAACCAAGGCGCGCACCTGGTGGCTAGGTGAAATTTCTCGTATCGCAAATGAGAAAGAACTGGCGCTAACCGAACTTTCAATTACGCCCAAGGATGTTGCTGCAATCGTCGCACTCGTTGCTGCAGGTGAATTAACAGATAAGTTAGCGCGCCAAGTTGTAGACGGTGTAATCGCTGGGGAGGGAACCCCAAGTGAAGTTGTGGCCAAGCGCGGCATAAAAGTTGTAAACGATGATGGTGCGCTAATGGCAGCGATTGAAAAAGTTTGTGCAGAACAAGCAGAGACCGCAGATAAAGTGCGCAACGGACATGTTCCTGCAGCCGGCGCGTTAATCGGTGCGGTGATGAAAGAGACAAAGGGCCAAGCAGATGCTGCTCGCGTGCGAGAGCTTCTACTTGGCCACTTAGGTCAAGCTTCTAATTAAAGTAATTAGTTAATGAGCCATCACGCCTTCAGTTTCGACAAGTGACTCTTTCCCAATATTGATAAAGAAGAAGAGCACGATCGCTCCAACAAAGAGCAGCGCAGCGCTGAACTTAAATGCCACAGTGAATCCGTGAGTCATAGCAAAAGGCTGAACCATCTTGCCGAGTTCAGCATGTGCTGCGACATAGGTTGTTGTCGCAGTAGCGGCAACTGTATTTAGCAGAGCTGTTCCAAGTGAGCCACCGATCTGCTGTGAAGTGTTAACCATCGCACTAGCAACTCCTGTGTCATGAGTTGAAACTCCGTGCAGTGATGTCGAAGTAAGTGGGATAAAGACGAGAGCCATTCCGCTAGACATGATTAACAGAGATGGCAGAACATGCGTTGTGTAAGAAGTTTCTGGGGTAATTCGCGTCATCATAAGCAAGCCAATTCCAGCGAATATCAGGCCCGGAACCATAAGTGGCTTTGGTCCAATACGCGGTAAAAGTTGCGATGCGATTCCCGCAAAGACGATGATGCCTGCAGTAAATGGCAAGAATGCAAAACCAGATCGAAGTGGGGAGTATCCAAGAATTACTTGAAGATAGAGTCCAAGGAATAAGAACATCGAGAACAATCCCGCACCCACAACAAGTGAGCCAAGGTATGAGCCGCCACGGTTGCGCTCTGTAACAACGCGAAGTGGCATCAATGGATTGGCAACCTTCATCTCAATTACTACAAAGACGACAAGAAGAACGACTGCGGCAACTAAGAATGAGATTGTCGTTGAAGAAGACCAGCCCTTTGTAGCGGCTTCGTTAAATCCATAGGTTAGGGAGAAGAGTCCGGCGGTTGCAGTAATAACGCCAGGAATGTCGTAAGTGTTATTTCCTTCAGCCTTTGACTCGTGCACAAATTTGATTGCCAAGAATGCGGCGATCATTGCGATTGGCGTATTCACGCCAAGGCACCAACGCCACGAGAAGAACTCGGTGAGTGTTCCGCCAAGGATCAAGCCAATTGCGGCACCGCCACCTGAGATTGCACCGATAACGCCAAAGGCTTTTGCGCGCTCAGCTGGAACTGTAAATGTGACAGAGATGATTGCAAGTGCAGCAGGTGCAAGGAGAGCTCCAAATACTCCTTGCAGTGCGCGAGATGCAAATAACAATCCTTGAGTTGATGCAATTCCGCCGAGCGCTGAAGCAGCAGCAAAACCGATCAATCCGATCAAGAAGATTTTCTTACGTCCCATGTAATCGCCGATGCGACCACCGAGCAGAAGTAGTGAACCAAATGCCAAGGTGTAGGCAGTGATAACCCATTGCTGATTAGCATCGCTGATTCCAAGATCAATCTTTGCGCTCGGAATAGCGATATTCATAATTGAACTATCGAGCACGATCATCAACTGAGATATGGCAACAACAAATAGCGTTCGCCATCTAGTTGGATCCAGACCTTCGACTACAGGCGTTTTTGACACAAGGTTCTCCTCTAAAAGGTAAGTTTTTGGTTATTAATTGGAGCGAATGAGCAGAGTCTATTAGACTTCACGCTATGTCGCAGATGAAACCTCGTTCTGGTCTAGTAACCGATGGTTTAGAACGCGCCCCTGCCCGCGGAATGTTGCGCGCTGTCGGCATGACAGATGATGACTGGGTAAAACCACAAATTGGTATTGCATCTTCCTGGAATGAAATCACCCCGTGCAATCTCTCACTTGATCGCTTAGCTAAAGCGTCGAAACAAGGCGTCATCGATGCTGGTGGATTCCCGATGCAATTTGGCACCATCTCAGTATCCGATGGTATTTCAATGGGACATGAAGGTATGCATTACTCGCTTGTCTCGCGTGAAGTCATCGCTGATTCAGTCGAAACTGTTATGCAAGCAGAACGTTTAGATGGAATGGTTACCTTTGCCGGTTGTGACAAATCACTTCCCGGAATGATGATGGCCGCTGCGCGCATCGATGTCGCTTCAGTCTTTGTTTACGCCGGTTCAACACTTCCCGGACAAGTAGACGGCAAAGATGTCACGATTATCGATGCCTTCGAAGCAGTTGGTGCATGCGCTCGTGGGCTAATTACTCAAGAGCGCGTGGATCAAATCGAACGCGCGATTTGTCCTGGAGAAGGCGCATGTGGCGGTATGTACACCGCAAACACGATGGCCAGTATCGCCGAAGCAATTGGGTTATCGCTTCCAGGATCTGCCGCTCCACCCGCAGTAGATCGTCGTCGCGATAAGTATGCAATCGAATCTGGCGCAGCAGTCGTTGAACTTATTCGAAAAGGAATAACCACTCGCGATATTTTGACAAAGAAGGCATTTGAAAATGCAATAACTATTTTGATGGCACTTGGTGGCTCTACCAACGCAGTACTGCACCTATTAGCGATTGCGCATGAAGCTGAAGTAGATCTAAGCATGGAAGATTTCCACCGTATCGGCTCAAAGGTGCCGCTACTTGGAGATCTAAAGCCATTTGGTAAATATGTCATGACTGACATTGATCGAGTTGGTGGAATTCCTGTTGTTCTTAGAATTTTGCTTGATGCAGGTTACTTACATGGCGATTGCCTAACAGTCACTGGTAAAACAATGGCTGAAAATTTAGCGGATATTAATCCACCGCTTGCAGATGGCAGCGTTCTATTCCCAGTAGATAAGCCGATGTCAACGGATGTCGGAATCACTATCTTGGGTGGAACCCTTGCCTCCGATGGCGCAGTTTGTAAGACTGCCGGAATTGGAATTGAAACATTTGAAGGACCGGCACGTGTTTTCGAACGCGAACAATCGGCGATGCAAGCACTGGAAAATGGAACGATCCAAGCCGGTGATGTTGTCGTAATTCGTTATGAAGGTCCCAAAGGTGGACCAGGAATGCGCGAGATGTTGATGATCACCGGCGCGATCAAAGGTGCAGGACTTGGTAAATCAACTCTGTTATTAACTGATGGAAGATTCTCCGGTGGTTCAACTGGACTCTGCGTGGGACACGTTGCACCCGAAGCGGTCGATGGCGGCCCAATTGCATTTATAAAAGATGGCGATCGTGTTCGCATTGATATCAAGGCTCGTACCTTGGATCTCTTGGTTGATCCAGCTGAACTAGAAGCCCGTAAGGTCGGCTGGAAACCACTTCCACATAAATTCACACGTGGCGTTTTGGCTAAGTATTCAAAGACCGTTGGCTCTGCCTCAAAGGGCGCGGTCTGCGGCTAGTTTCACAATTTGAGACTTACATCTCAAACCTTGACTCATATGCCTTCGGCGTTGGAGAATAAGCCCATGCAAAAGAAGCTCGCGCTAGTCTCGTCATCGTCTGTAATTGTGGTGGTGATTCGATAGCGCGTGCCTTTTTAAAGCACGCGCCCTCAGATACCTGAGGGTTTTTTTATTTACCAAATAAATTCACTAAAGCGAAAGTAAAACGGAAAGGAGTAAGAAGATGGCACACGTACCTACTGCCAACGGCACCGCAATGACTGGAGCTACTTCATTGGTCAAAAGCCTTGAAGCATCTGGCGTTGATGTGATGTTCGGAATTCCTGGTGGCGCGATTCTTCCTGCTTACGATCCGATTTACGACTCAACGATTCGCCATATCTTGGTCCGCCACGAACAAGGCGCAGGGCATGCGGCGACTGGCTATGCACAAGTCACCGGTCGTGCGGGAGTTTGTATTGCAACATCTGGACCTGGCGCAACTAACTTAGTTACGCCATTGATGGATGCGGCAATGGATTCAGTTCCACTGGTTGCGATAACCGGCCAAGTTCCATCGGCTGCAATAGGTACAGATGCTTTTCAAGAAGCAGATATCCGTGGCATCACAATGCCCTTCACCAAACATAATTTTCTTGTTACCAACCCTGACGAAATCCCACGCGTAGTCGCCGAAGCGTTTTATCTCGCAACTTCCGGGCGACCTGGGCCAGTGCTTGTGGATGTTGCCAAGGATGCTCTTCAGAAGCAGACAACTTTCAACTGGCCAACTTCTATAAATCTGGCAGGTTACAAACCACAGATTCAACCTAACCAAAGTGCGATCAACGACGCCGCGGCGCTAATCGCGCAATCTGCAAAACCAATCTTCTATGTTGGCGGGGGAGTTATCAAAGCCAACGCAGCGCGTGAATTACTTGAACTTGCTCAACTACTTGGCGCACCTGTTGTAACAACGCTGATGGCACGTGGTGCATTCCCTGATTCACATCCTTTGCACCTTGGCATGCCAGGCATGCACGGCACTGTTGCTGCAGTTACTGGGCTACAAAAGGCAGATCTTCTTATTACTTTAGGCGCGCGCTTTGATGATCGTGTCACTGGCAAACTTTCTACATTTGCTCAAAATGCCAAGGTAATTCATGCAGATATAGACCCTGCTGAAATTGGCAAGAATCGTTATGCCGACGTTGCAGTAATAGGCGATGTTCGCGAAACAATTAAAGCTTTGATTCCTGCACTGACAGCTACTCTTGCAAAGGGTCGTGCTGACATTTCACCTTGGCTGGCCAGCATGAATAAGTTAAAGGCAACTTATCCATTGGGCTATGACACACCTGCCGATGGTGCGTTATCGCCACAATATGTAATCGAACGCCTTGGCAAAATTTGTGGCCCAGACACAATTTTCACCGCAGGTGTTGGCCAACATCAAATGTGGGCATCACAATTTATTGGCTATGAAAAGCCACGCACTTGGCTCAATTCAGGCGGCGCCGGCACTATGGGTTATGCAGTACCTGCAGCTATGGGTGCAAAAGTTGGCGCACCAGATTCAACTGTTTGGGCAATTGATGGCGATGGATGTTTCCAAATGACCAATCAAGAGCTCGTTACTTGTGCGCTAAATAATATTCCGATCAAAGTTGCAATTATCAATAACGAAAGTTTAGGAATGGTCCGTCAATGGCAGACCTTGTTCTATGACAGTCGTTATTCAAATACCAGCCTGGAATCAAAGCGCGTTCCAAACTTTCCGTTGCTTGCTGAAGCGATGGGTTGCGTTGGACTTTCTTGCGATAACCCAGCAGATGTTGATGCAACTATTGAAAAAGCTATGTCGATCAATGACCAACCAGTTGTTGTCGACTTCCGTGTTCATCGCGATGCGATGGTCTGGCCGATGGTTGCTGCCGGAACATCTAATGATGAAATCATGATCGCCCGCGCTACCGCGCCTGACTGGGATTCACAGGAGCTCTAATGGCCATTCATAAGCTAGAAGTACTCGTTGAAAACGAACCAGGAGTTCTTGCCCGTGTTGCTGGCCTATTCGCCCGCCGCACGTACAACATTGATTCGCTAGTTGTCGGTCCTACCGAAAACTCTAAGATTTCCAAGATGATTATCGAAGTAAGCGTCGAAGGACACTCACTTGAGCAAGTCATCGCCCAGTTAGATAAGTTAATAAATGTGATCCGCATCGAAGAAATACTCGAAGGTGCGATCAGTAATGCCAAGCACGACACCCAACCCGATTACCAGAACTAACTCGAAACTAACTCGAAAACTAAAGGAGAAATACCGTGGCAACGATGTATCACGAAGAGGATGCAGATCTATCAATCATCCAAGGTCGCAAGGTCGCGATTATCGGTTACGGCTCACAGGGTCATGCGCATGCACTTAACTTGCGCGACTCAGGTGTCGATGTTCGTGTCGGACTTAAAGAAGGTTCTGCATCACGCGCCAAGGCTGAAGCTGAAGGTTTGCGTGTAGTAACAGTTGCTGAAGCAGTTAAAGAAGCAACTGTCATCATGATCCTGGCGCCAGATCACGTACAGCGCCATATCTACACAGATTCAATCTTGCCTAACCTAAAAGATGGCGATGCGCTCTTCTTTGGTCACGGATTCAATATCCGTTTTGGCTACATCAAGCCA
>CAFBOU010000016.1_pt1 | contig 14338 bp, 14 predicted proteins | sample 7269551 | NCBI WGS metagenome assembly CAFBOU01 (sample SAMEA6814126, study PRJEB35770) | freshwater metagenome | biome: Freshwater; feature: Freshwater reservoir; material: water | place: Czech Republic | collected 2017-07-26 | depth 30m m
AAGTCGTATCTCTCGTATTTCGCGAAATCTAGATATTGCGCGACGTGATGCATTCGCAGATTTAGAAACTTGGGGCTTTGACGTTTTAGCTGCGCTACGTCGCGCTGGCGATCCTTACCAACTCTCCCCCGGCGCACTAATGCAAGAAACTCTAGTAACGAGCGGAACTATGACCAATCGCTTAGATCATCTCGAAGAATTGAAATTTATTACTCGTCAACCAGATCCCGATGACGGTCGCGGTTCACTCGTTACGTTAACTGCATCCGGAATGCGCGCAGTTGATAAAGCCCTAGAAGGTTTACTTGAGCACGAACGTGAATTATTAAAGGGTCTAACTCGGGAAGAACGAAGCGCGCTTGCCAATTTGTTGAGCACACTCGCTGCTCATCTAGAAGAAAACTAAATAACTTTCGCACCAGGCACGGGGCCATAAGCCCGAGCAACGCTTCCTACAACTCCACTTGAAGTCAGGGCAACAGCTAAATCTAAACCTTGTTCTTCATCTGCGACTAAGAAAGCAACGGTTGGACCAGAGCCTGAAACGATTGCACCAAGTGCTCCGTACTCTTCGCCAACATCTAAAACTAAAGTGAGCGCCGGACGCAATGAACATGCCGCAGATTGCAGATCATTCTGTAAAGACAAACCCACAGCTTTGGGATCTGCAGAAAGAAGTGATTGCATCAGCGCATCACTAGTTTGTGGTGCAGCAATATCTAAGCCAGCGCGCAATCGATCGCATTCTTGATATACCGCCGGCGTAGAAAGCCCAACAGTAGAAAGCGCTAAAACCCAATGGTAAGTACCTCGCGAAAGAGCTGCGGTTAATTGATCACCGCGACCTTGGCCAACTGCTGTGCCACCGGTAATCATAAAAGGCACATCGCTTCCGAGCTGAGATCCAAATTCCAACATCTCTTCGCGCGTCATCTCTAAGTTATACAAATCATTTAAGCCAACGATTACCGCTGCCGCATCTGCACTTCCGCCGGCCATTCCACCTGCGACTGGGATCGATTTGTTAACTTCAATGTGGATATCAACTGCAAATTGGTAATCATCGGCAATTAACTGCGCCGCTTTTACCGCTAAATTGGTCGAATCTGCAGGTACCCCATGAGTGTGATCACCAGTAATTGCAATGGTTATTCCAGATCCCGGTGCAGTTTTAGAAATTGTTACATCATCATAAATAGATATCGCTTGAAAAACAGAAACTAAATTATGGAATCCATCGCCTTCGCGCGGCCCAACTGCCAATTGCAAATTAACCTTTGCAGGAACTCGCACCGTCACAGATGCGTTGCTTGATGGAGTCACGTTAAGACTCTAAACCTTGTTGCGCGATTTTGCAGAAACTATGGATATCTAGCGATTCACCACGCAGCGTCGGATCAATTCCAGCGGCCATTAAATGCGCTTCAGCTGCGCCAGATCCACCGTATCGCGATGAAAGCGCAGCACGTAACATCTTGCGCCGCTGGGCGAACGCTAGATCGATTATCGTAAATACTTCTTTACGAAGGGCTTCATCTCCTGGCGTTGCTCGGCGCTTAAATGCCACCAATTTTGAATCAACATTTGGTGCAGGCCAGAAGATCGAACGCGATACAGATCCTGCGCCTGTAACTTCAGCCCACCATGCAGCCTTGACCGTTGGAATTCCATAATCTTTTGTATTTGGTTTCGCCGCTAAACGATCGGCAACTTCGGCTTGCACCATTACGACGCCACTGCGCAGCGTTGGAAATATTTCTAGAAGATGCAAGAAAACCGGAACCGAAACGTTATATGGCAAATTTGCTACTAAAACTGTTGGATCTACTGGCAGGGTCTTTAATTGCAGTGCATCTTGGTTGATGACTGTCAAAAGTTCTGGATGTTCGCTATGAGTATCAGCGGTAAGAGGAAGTTGATTTGCTAAACGAGCATCAATTTCAACAGCCACAACACTTGCTGCCTCTTCCATCAGCGCCAAAGTGAGCGAACCAAGACCGGGTCCAATTTCTAGCGCGATATCTGTTGATGTAATCCCTGCGGTGCGCACAATCTTGCGGCAAACATTGGCATCAATCACAAAGTTCTGGCCAAGTGATTTGGAAGGTTTTAAATCTAACTTCTCAGCTAGCGCGCGAATTTCTGCTGCGCCAAGCAAGGTCATAAAGTAGATCCTGCAGCGAAAGATCCAAATATCCGCTCGGCGTTATCAGATAGCGCTTGGGCAAGTGCTCCAACGCTTTCATTACGCTCTTCAGCCATAGCGCGAACAATATTTGCGATTTGGGCAGGAGTATTAAGCGCTCCGCGATTGGGCATTGGAGCCAAAAATGGCGAATCGGTTTCGACCAGCAATTGGTCGTGAGGAACTAATTTCACAGCCTCGCGTAAATCAGGCGCGTTCTTAAAAGTTAAAGTTCCTGCAAAAGAAAGTACATACCCGCGATCTATACAGATCTTTGCCATCGCGACATCTCCGGAGAAGCAGTGAAATACAGTTTTCTCAGGCGCGCCGACTTCAAGGAGAATAGATAGAACATCATCATGCGAATCACGATCGTGAATTACCAGAGCTTTCTTACTTTTCTTAGCCAGCTCAATGTGCCACTTAAAGGAATCTTGTTGGCGTTTGCGAAGTTCGGGAGGGGTTCGGAAATAATCTAAACCAGTCTCACCAATTGCACGTACTCGCGGATGAGATGCCAGCCCTTCAATTATTTTTAAATCCGCATCCAGATCAGCAACTACCGGCGCCTCATTGGGATGCAGTGCAACCGCGGCTAAAACCCGATCGTTAAAATGCTCGGCAGCGGCAACGCACCACTTTGATTGCTCTGCGGAATATCCAACTTGAACAACGCGATCTACACCAGCAGCCTTGGCATCATCTAATACTTGTTTAACCGCATCTGAATCCGGTGCATCATCAGTAACGATTTCTAAGTGCGCATGCGCATCAACAGTTGGAACTGGTAAAGGTTTTGGCGCTGGTGCCAGCGGGCGATCAATATCGCGATTGTGGCGATCTGCCATAGAAAATTACTCTTTAATCTCGAGTCGTGGAAATAGAACTGGAGTCTTTGTCACGATATTTCCTTCTGGTAACTGTCCCCAATTTGCTACGTCAGCAATAGCTTGCGCACCAATTGAGCCGATAGATTTATTTGCGCCCAGACTCTCCCAGAGAATTTCAGTTGTGGCAGGCATTACCGGATGCAATAAGACCGCAAGTGCGCGTAAAGATTCGGCGGTGTTATATAAAACATCGTTAAGTTCGCCCCGATTAGCCTCATCTTTGGCCAATATCCAAGGCTCTTTCTCGGTTACATAACCATTTACCTTCTTGCAGAAATCCATCACGGCAGTGATTCCACCTTGGAAATCTAAGGCAACCATCGCGGCATCTGCTTTTAAAACGGTTTCGGCAAGCGCCGCAGATAAACCAGCATCTGTCGCAACTGGCGGAACTTTGCCATCGCAATACTTTTCGATCATCGCCGCCAAACGTGAAGCTAAGTTGCCGAAATCGTTAGCAAGTTCAGAGGTATAACGCGCTGACATATCTTCCCAAGAGAAAGATCCATCGCTGCCAAAGGGAATTGCGCGCAAGAAGTAATACCGGAAAGCATCTACGCCAAAATGATCGGTGATATCAGAAGGCGCAATTCCGGTGAGCTTGCTCTTGCTCATCTTTTCGCCGCCAACAAGTAACCAACCATGTGCAAATACTTTCTTTGGGACCGCAAGTCCTGCCGCCATCAACATCGCTGGCCAAATTACGGCGTGGAAACGCAAAATATCTTTTCCGACCAAGTGCACATCTGCTGGCCAAGTTTGCGCAAATTTCTTACCGCCCTCAGAATCTGGCGCATCTGTTAACCCAACTGCTGTTGCATAGTTAAGCAAAGCATCGAACCAAACATATACAACTTGGTCGGTATCCCAAGGAACCGGAATTCCCCAATCAAAAGTAGAACGGGAAATCGAAAGATCGGATACCCCACCTTCTAAGAATGAAACTACTTCGTTACGCGCACTTTCTGGTTGGCAAGCATCTGGATTCGCGCGGTAGTGCTCAAGCAATGGCTCAACAAAAGCAGAGAGTCTAAAGAACCAGTTATTTTCATTTACTAATTCGATTGGTTTGCTGTGGATCGGACAGAGTTTTTCTCCATCGGCTTCAATTAAGTCGCCTGGTAATTTAAATTCTTCGCACCCAACGCAATAAGGACCTTCGTATTTGCCGGCATAAATATGTCCTGCATCTTTTAGTGATTGCAAGAATTTTTGAACGCGCTCAGTGTGGCGCGGTTCTGTTGTGCGAATGAAATCATCATTTGCGATATTTAACGCAGTCCAATTGGGTTTCCAAGCATCCGCTACTAACTTATCGACCCACGCCTGTGGCGCAACGTTATTTTGCTCAGCAGTGCGCATTACCTTCTGTCCGTGTTCATCGGTTCCGGTTAAGAACCAAACTGATTCACCGCGTTGGCGATGCCAGCGAGTCAGTACATCGCCGGCAACAGTTGTATATGCATGGCCGATATGCGGCGCATCATTTACATAGTAAATCGGCGTTGTTAGATAAAAGGACTTCACGAGCGCATCTTATTCGCATCAACTACCGCTGCATAAACGATCCGCTTCGGAAGGTCGAATTCATCTGCCACAGTGGAAATTGCGCTCTTTCGGTCCATTCCGGCAGCCTCAAATTCACGCACCCGGGCGACCATATCTTCAGCAGATTTTTCTGCTGTGCCAATTTCAGCGCCGGCAATTACAAGTGTTATCTCACCTAAAATTTCTTTACTTTCAGCCCATTGGACTAGTTCAGCAAGAGTGCCGCGAATGGTTTCTTCGTAAGTTTTCGTCATCTCACGACAAATCGCGCCGAGTCGATTGTCACCAAAAATTGCTTTGGCATCTTGCAAAGATTCGACTAAGCGATGAGGGGCTTCAAAAAAGACCATTGTGCGTTCTTCAAATCGCAGAGCTTCGAAAGTTGCTTGGCGCGCACCCAGCGCGCGTGGAGTGAAACCTTCAAAGGTAAAACGATCCGTTGCTAAACCCGATAACGCAATCGCCATTACTGGTGCACTAGGTCCGGGAATAACTCTGACTTCTAAATCTTCAGCCATCGCATCACGGGCTAAGCGAAATCCCGGATCACTGATAGTTGGCATTCCAGCATCCGAAACAACTAAAACGCTTTTCCCGTTGCGCAGGTATTGCAAAATCTCTTCACTTCGTTCGGTTTCATTTCCGTCGAAGAAAGAAATAACTTTCCCGGTAAATGTCACACCAATATCTACACACAAACGATGAAAGCGGCGAGAATCTTCGGCTGCAATTATTTCAGCGCTTGCTATCGCATCTTTTAGGCGTGGGCTTGCGTCAAGGGGATTTCCCAGAGGAGTCGCCGCCATCGTTAAAGCCATAGGTACATCCTCTCAGTACGCTAAGCATGTGAAAACCCGTATGTACGTCGGAGCAATCGCCTTTGCCGCACTCGCCCTTCGCCTGCTGCACTTAGGAACTCCTAAAGGTTTTGTATTTGACGAGGTTTATTACGTTGATGGCGCACGTGATTATTTAGCGCATGGCGTTGAAGTCTCCGGAAAAGCTCCTGAATTTGTCGTCCATCCCCCAGTCGGTAAATGGCTAATTGCCCTTGGTATAAAAATCTTCGGTGATAACGAATTTGGCTGGCGTTTTATGGGAGCTTTACTCGGTTCGGTCATGGTCTTACTCATAGCACTTATTGCACAACGATTATTTCGTAGCGCATTTCTAACTATTTCAGCAAGTGCTTTAATGGCGATGGATGGGCTGGCGCTAGTTCATTCGCGTACTGCGCTTTTAGATATTTACTTGGCATTCTTTATATTGCTGGCAACTTATTTATTTTTAGTACGTTGGCATTGGTGGGCAGGTATTGCACTCGGGTTGGCGGTCGCCACAAAATGGAGTGGGCTTTATTATTTAGCGCTCTTTGCAGCCGTTGCCCTTTATCGGGCATTTAGCCATCACACCGGTCGGGATTTAATAAAACCAACCATAAAGACTTTTCTGCAATATGCAGTTCTGCCGATTTCAATCTATTTAACTTCTTGGACAGGATGGTTTGTCACTAACCGTGGATGGGCGCGCGATTACTCAACAAACTTGGCTACCTCATTTATTCACTATCACTCACAGATGCTCGGTTTCCATACCGGCTTAGTTGAAAAACATGCTTATCAAGCAAATCCATGGAGTTGGATAATTATGGGACGGCCAACTTCATTCTTTTATGAAACTCCAAAGAACTGTGGCTCCGATAATTGTGCACAAGAAGTATTAGCGCTTGGAACTCCATTTTTATGGTGGATAGGCGCAATCGCAGTTGCAGTCGTCATGGGTTTTTGGATTAATTCATTTGCACAGAAACGATATGAACCAGCTCTTAACATCATCGTCGCTGGTATCGCTGCGGGATATCTGCCTTGGTTCTTCATGCAAAAGCGAACTGTATTTTCTTTCTACGCCATAGTCTTTGAACCATTTCTGATTCTTGCAATTATTTATTGCGCCTACGTTGCGCTGCTTCACTTCGAAAATAGCCTAAATACCTATATTTTTCTGGGGATTATCGGCGCAGCAATCTTTATAAACTTTATCTTTTTCTTGCCGTTATTTACTGGCGATGTGATTACCTACGATTCATGGCACGCCCGTATGTGGCTGCCTTCGTGGATTTAACGCTTACTGACCTTTATTCGTTCGCGGCGCGGTTCTCTTTAAGGCGAGCAACTGCCTCGTCCGCTAACTGCTGATCAAAGATTTCATCTCTAGACGGCGCTGCTGCAGCAAGTGCTTCGCGTTCAAGTCTTTCTTGCTCATCACTCCACTGTCCAGGTGTTGTCAGATCGATTACGCGCTTTGGCACAATCGCCTTAGGTGCATTTACATATGTTGGTACCGGAACAGAATTAGGTTGCCATTCTCCACGAGCCGCCGCGCTACCTTTTGGCAAAATTGTTACGCCAGTTAATTCGCGTTCTGTAAGTGGTATCCAATGTTCAGTGTTCTGTTTTGGAGCAAGTACTTCTGACAAGTTAGTTGATGAAACGCCAGCGGTGCTTCGTTGCAATTGAGTCACGCGACGGCGTTTCATGCGTTCAGTGTTACCTTGATGGCGAACCTGCGCCAAGTAAAGTACAAAGGCAACAACCGGAATTCCAATAATAGAAACTGCAAGAGTTTGCATAATTGCACCCACTATCGTCATGATGAATGAAATAGTTATTAGCGAGAAAATAATTCTGCGACGCAAAAGTTGTTGAGCCACTTTTGCTTCATGATCTAGATCAGTATGAATGACTCCGGTTCCAGAACTTCCGCCTGGAGAATTACTAGCAACGATTCGAAGTGCGCTCTTATATCTTTCAACGCTCTTTCCAGAAAATTCATTTCTATCGTGGACCCAGCGTGGGAGGAAGTAAGCCACCCACATGCCGATGATCGAGAGATAGATAATTCCTGAAGCCATGATTAGCCAAGGTTAGACGAGCGCCCTGCTTACTCTGTGGATTTAGAGGGCTAAATAACCTGGGTATTTTCTTTCACAAAACAGACGTGGTCTCGCCAACTTCCATCTATATGCAAATAGCGCGGCCTGATCCCCTCAAAAAGGAAGCCTGCTTTTTCGGCTACGCGAATCGATGGCAGATTTTCGGGGCGGATATTTATTTCAATCCGGTGCAACTTAAGGGTTTTAAAGCCAAAATCGGAAACAGCCTGAACTGCTTGAGTTGTGAATCCACGATTGGCATAGGCGCGATCAATCCAATAACCAATATGTGCACCACGCATCGCGCCATACATAACGCCACCCATGGTTATTTGGCCGATCAAATTCTTACCTTGGCTATTTACATGCCATATGGCGAAGGCATAAGAGCGCCCCTGCCGACCTTCGCGGCGGTGCCAACTGACCATGTTAAAGAAAGTTGGAAGCTCTTGAGATTGAGTTTCGCCTGGAACTTGTGGAAGCGTTGCTTCCCATTCGGCGAGCCAATCACGATTTTCATTTCGCACATTTAACCAACGTTTGCGATCGCGCCAACGTAATGGTTTAAGAATTAACTCGCCAGTTTCTAAATGAATCGGCCAATTCTCTGACATTTATCCGCTCCGGCTTTAAATGTATCGGCGTTCGAGTACGACGACCATGACGTCGGAACCAGCGGCGATTTTTACATCGCCCTCCGGTACTGCGATAAATGCATTGGCATCGGAAAGAGTGGTCTGTTCATCTTGCACACTTGAGCCCTGTGACAGAAGCGGCATTACGGATTTCCCGTCTTCAGAAAGTACCGCGCGGATATAAGAACGGTGATCACTAGTTGAGGTGATCGCCTTTTCAAGTTTGGCTTTTATCGATGGGCGATGGATCGTCGCTGCACCCAACATGGTTCGGATCATCGGGCGAATAAATAGTTCGAAAGATATATATGCCGCAACTGGATCTCCCGGCAAAGTAACCACTGGCGTTTTATCTGGACCAATTACTCCAAAGTTATGACGCCCACTGGATTCGATGGCAATATCAACTGTTGTAATCTCGCCCATCGCAGCCAGTGTTCGGGTAATTAAATCAAATGAATCATCTTTGCGTTCACCACTAATAATTATTAAATCAGCGCGAACCAGTTGATCTTCAATTACTGCTTGCAGTTGTGCTTCATCATCGGGAATCGTGTGTACTCGGTAAGCAACAGCACCGACCTCGCGGACTGCAGTGGTGAGCAACCATGAATTCGTTTCGTACTCTTCGCCATCTTTTAACTCTTTACCTGGCTCAACTAGATCCGGCCCCGCTGACAGCACAACTACTCGCGGATGCGGACGGGTTGGCAAGTGATCGCGACCAATTGAGGCAGCTAACCCGATTTGGGTAGATCGAATACGCGAACCCGCTTTTAAGACCAGACGTTCTCCAGCATAAATATCTTCCGCCAGAGTTGCACCGTGTGCATCAAGCAGAGGCATATCAAATGCATCTAGCGGACGGCAGATCGCAATAAGAGAGGAAAGGAACTCATCCACGCGCATACGGTCTGACATAATCAGCAACAATACTTCTTGAGCAACCAAATATTGGGGATTTACGTGAGCGCATCGAGTGAGAAATCCGATCTCCGCAATCGCTATCGCTTTGAACGCCGCGAAAGATATCTAGATCACTCTTTTTCTTATCTTGCTACTTCGCTTGAATTTGCAAAAGCTTCGCACGTCGCAAGTTACATTTCTTATGGGGATGAACCAAGCACTTCAGATCTAAATTCAGCGCTCATAAAGAATGGGAAGCATTTATATCTGCCAAGGATGATAGGTAAAGATCTCGAATGGGTGCAGTGGCAAGGCGACTCAAATCAGTTAATTCCTAGCAAGTTATCGAAAAATATTTTGGAACCGGATGGACCAGCTATTTCTGATATTTCAATTATTGAGTTGATTATCGTTCCCGCACTTCGAATAGATCGCGCTGGTTATCGTTTAGGACAAGGCGGGGGTTTCTATGATCGTGCACTTGCGCAATTAAAAGCTTGGAGTATCGGGTTGATACATCCAGATGAAATCTCTAGTGAAGACTTGCCGCGCGAGAGTTTTGACGTTGCGCTAAACGCCGCTGCTACACCCGATTTATTACTGCGCTTTAAAAATTAATTAGCGGGCAGGTTACGCGCCATTACGATTCTTTGAATTTGATTTGTACCCTCATAAATTTGTGTAAGTTTCGCATCGCGCATCATTCGCTCAACTGGATAATCTGAAACATATCCATAACCACCTAAGACCTGCACCGCATCTTGGGTCACTTTCATCGCCACATCGCTAGCAAAAGTCTTGCTTGCTGCCGAGAAGAATTTAAGATCTTTATCACCGCGTTCGCTGCGAGCGGCGGCGGCGTAAGTTAGTTGGCGCGCTGCTTCGATATTCATCGCCATGTCAGCCAACATAAATTGCACGCCCTGGAAATCGAAGATCTCTTTTCCGAATTGTTTACGTTCGTGCGAATACTTGGCCGCCACGTCCAGTGCACCTTGTGCAATTCCTAAAGCTTGCGCCGCAATAGTTATGCGTGTGTGATCCAAAGTATCCATCGCAATTGCAAATCCAGAACCGACTTCACCGATGCGACGATCATCGCCAACTGTGACATTATCAAAATAAACTTCGCGCGTTGGGGAACCGCGAAAACCCATCTTCTTTTCTGGTGCACCAAACGAAACTCCGGTATCAGATTTTTCAACAATGAATGCAGTTATGCCTTTAGATCCCTTGCTTGGATCGGTCTGGGCAATTACAGTGTAAAACTCTGATACACCGGCATTAGATATCCATTTTTTACTTCCGTTAATTACCCAGTTATCTCCGTTGCGCTCCGCTTTAGTTTTCAGCGCAGATGCATCCGAGCCAGCTTCTGATTCAGAAAGGCAATATGAGAATCCGCTTCCCTTGGCCAGTTGTGGCAGCCAACGTTCCTTCTGTTCTTTACTTCCACCCAAGATAAGTGGCAACGAACCGAGTTTATTAACTGCGGGAATCAAAGATGATGAAGCACAAATTCGAGCGACTTCTTCAATAATTATCACGACAGCTAGCGCGTCTGCGCCTTCGCCACCAAATTCAGTTGGAACATGTGCAGCGCTCAATCCTGATTTTAGAAGCGCATCAGCCGCTTCTTGCGGAAAGCGATGATCTTCATCTACGGCAGCGGCAAATGGTGCTATTTCGTTTTCAGCAAGGGCACGGACACTGGCGCGCAGATCGTTGTATTCAGATGGCAGCGCGTATAAATCTTTACTTGTCATTTCTCTGTTTCCGCATCCTTTACCGCTAGAGAAGTTAAGTAGGCATTATATTGAGCAAGTTCATCGGGTTCACCCATCGCAGCAAGGCGCGCTTCATTGCGATCGATGCGTTTCGTCTCGCGATTGTCATCACGCATCCATTGAATAAATGTTGCAACCAGCGCTAGCAAAATTGGAATCTCGCCCAGAGCCCAGGCAATCGAGCCCCCTGCGTGCTGATCTGCAAGTAGATCTAGATTCCAGGGAGTTTGAAGGGATAAGAAATATCCCTGATCAATCAGGGTTGAGGTAGAAATTAGAGCAATCGCAAAGAATGCATGAATGCTCATTGCTGCAAAGAGAATAACTATGCGAACAATATGCGGAACTTTACGTGGATTGGGATCAATCCCGATGATCACATGGAAGAAGAGAATTCCGGCTAATAAGAAATGAACATTCATAACCAAATGTCCTAGATGTGATTGCATCATATTTCCGAATAACGGAGTCATATAGAGCGCAAAGAGTGATCCGTCGAAGAGAGCCAAGATGATTACAGGATTGGTGAAAATGCCTGCAGGCTTTGAGTGCAAAAGTGCAATAAGAGTGCCACGGATACCGCGTTCTTCTGCATTTCGCCCCTGCGGCAATGTTCGCAGTGCCAAAGTTATTGGCGCGCCAAGAACGATTCCAATTGGTGCAATCATTCCGAGCGCCATGTGAGCAACCATGTGATATTCAAAAGAGAACTTGGCATAAACACCTAATCCGCCACTTGTTGCATAATCAATAACGCTAATACCAAGTGCGAATGCAACTGTGCGCCCGACTGGCCATTTATCACCGCGGCGAGACAATATGACAACACCTTTAATATAAAGTGCGACAGCAGTGATCAATACACCGATCATTAAAGCATCCGGATCGTAAAGTGAAAGTAAACGCCAAAGATTTGGCGGTGTTGGTGTACTAATTCCGGCAATAGCTAAACCGGGATCTAAGATTGCGCTCTCGTCCCTGGCAGGTGGTTGCATATTTGAAAGGCGAGAACCAACTAAAACTGCGACAAGCATGATGGTGACTTCAACAAAGATTAGCCGGCCCAGGTTTTGCAGAGTTATCTGCCATTTACCAGATAAATGTTTTCGGTTTAAATATCCGAGATAAATCAGTACTGAAGTAAGCAATACTTTTACAATTACCAAGCGCGCATAGTTTGAGTCCCAAGCGCTCTGAAAGTTAAGTCTGGCCCAAGCATTTGCAGTGCCGCTAGCAACAACTGCAATGACCGACCAGAGTGCGAGTGCGCTAAAGCGGGGCAGAGCGATTGCACGGTCAGCATTGGAAAGTACTGTTATTGCAATCAATCCCCCAACCCAGAAAGTAAGGGCAACGACGTGCACAATTAAAGAACCGATGGCTAATGCGTGCGAGCCGCTTGAGGCAGAGTGACTGGCAAATATAGGAGCGATTACAGCGACGATAGATAAAAGCAAAAGAACGTTCGCTGCGGCCACGGTGCGTACACGTGAAACAACTGCACAGATAATTAGCGCCAGGCAGAGTTGCACAAACATATATTTTCCAAGATCAATCTGAGTTACAAATGAGCGCAGGGAAGTTAGATCGAGCGCACCATTTATTGAGGTTCCCAAAATATTCGCCAAAGTTGTCAAAATATTTAGGCTCTGCCCAAGCGACCAAACAAGTGCGGTTATTGCCGCGGAGTTGCGCAGAGCTTTAGCGGATTTAGATAAGTTGCCAGCGTTGTCGAGAAGCAAGAATCCCATTGCTAATAAGAAACCAACCGTTGCAAAACTGGCGGTAAGAGAAATGAACTTACCAACTGTGGTCAACGAAGTAATCAGCGGACCAGCAGAGTTTAGATCTGCTGCCAAAAAGGTCATCGCTCTTTAAAAATCTTTCGGGCATATAGCGCAAGCGAGATTAATACAATGAACGAAACTACTAGTAAGCCAATTACAAATAGGTTGGTTCCGAAATCACTGCCTTGCGCCTTTGCCGGCGTTGAAGGTACAACTTCCTGGGGAGTTGAAATTGAAGTCGTTGAGAAATTAAAAATAAAAGATCCTTCTAGCGGAACATCCATTTCAGAGATTATGTTGTAACTGACTTTATATGCGCCTGATTCGGTAATTGGCTTCATGCCAACGATGATGTCGTTACCGGCAACTGTCAGAGTCCCATCATCGACGCGACGTCCGGCTGGGTCAGTAACAGTTATTTCATTTCCCATATCCATGGGAGTGATCTCAACTGAAATCGTGACCGCACTTGGTGCTACTTTCAATGTTGCACCAGCAATTGGTGATGTTGCGACGAGAGAATTAGCCAAAGCGGGACCAGTCATGAAAACAGAAATGCCGATTGCGCCAATAAGTGCCGCAAGACGCTTCACTTTAAACCTACCTTCGCCGCCAGAATGGTCTCAATTCGCCTCTATAGTCTCACTTCCTTAGACTTATCCACTAGCCCCCAGGGATGTGATTTAGAAAAGGAGTGAGCGCACTTGCCTACGTATCAATACCAATGTTCGGCCTGTGAGCATGCCTTTGAAGCCTTTCAGAGTTTCTCTGATGAGCCGCTGACTGTTTGCCCTGAATGTAAGGGCGAAGTTCGCAAAGTTTATTCAGCCGTCGGTGTTGTCTTTAAAGGTTCCGGTTTTTACAAAACTGATTCGGTGGCAAAACCGGCAACGCCTGCAACTCCCACAAAATCTGATTAATTAATCGTCGTGATGAGGCGGCTTATCGCCTTTAATTTCATCTTCTCTTCGGCGCGCATCGCTTTGATCTTCGCGCGGATCGCGTTCGTCATCAGTAGTTGCTGGGAAAAGTTCACTCATAAAGTTCTACTTTCTAATCCCTAGGGCTAATTCCAAAGAATCAAGTGCTCGTTCAAAATCTTCTGTATCCAAATGTCCGCTGACAATCAGGCTGGTAGTGCCGTGTACGACCGACCAAGATAAGAGCTCGGCGCTGGCGCGCAATTTCTTATCCATTGATCCAGTTTCCACTAAGTCATCCAAGCAATGAATAAGTGTTTGATAAGCACGATTTTCTTCGCGTGCCTGCTCTACGGAAGATTCAATTAGGCAGAAATCACTGAACATAAGGTTAAAGAAATGTGGTTCTCGAATAGCCCATTCGAAATATGTTCTACCTAAAATTCTGAAGCGCTCTCTTGCGGCACGGGTGCTGGCACCTGCAACCTTGGCGAGTTCGCGCGCTTGATAATCTGCCAACTCTTCAAATAAGGAGAACCCAAGCGCTGACAACAACGAGTTGCGATCTGGAAAGTAATGGTAGGCAGCGCTTGGGCTAACACCAATCTCGTGGGCAATCTGGCGCAGCGAAAGACTTTCTAGCCCATTCTTTTTTACAAATTTACGTGCCGTTGTTATGAGAGCAACCTCAAGATCTCCGTGGTGATACTGATCACGAACCCTGGCGGTAGTCATGACCCTAGTATCT
>CAFBOU010000017.1_pt1 | contig 13928 bp, 14 predicted proteins | sample 7269551 | NCBI WGS metagenome assembly CAFBOU01 (sample SAMEA6814126, study PRJEB35770) | freshwater metagenome | biome: Freshwater; feature: Freshwater reservoir; material: water | place: Czech Republic | collected 2017-07-26 | depth 30m m
CTTTGCGATGCTCTTCTCGGGTGGCATCGCCGGACTCGGCGGCGCCGTTGAAACGCTAGGTATTACCTATCGCTTCGAACCTGCCTTTAACTTGGGGTTGGGATTCGATGGAATCACGATTGCCCTCCTTGGGCGCGTTCATCCAATCGGAATAATTCCTGGTGCAATATTGATCGGCGGCATGCGTGCAGGAGCTGCCAATATGCAATTTGATGCCGGTGTTGCCCCTGAACTTGTAGACCTTCTGCTCGCAATGATTCTATTTTTCGTAACCGCACCGCTTATCTCCAGGTTCTTTAAGAACTCTGCCAACCGCTCACTTACGGGAGGTTGGGGAAATTGATAACTCTAGTTAAGCGAAGAGGTTCTTACTACTTTCTTGCAGTCGCGCTCTCAACTCTATTCTTGTACTCGCAATCTGCAAATATAACTACCTCTGTCTTTTCTATCGCGGTTACCTTCGCTATGCCTCTCGCCTTGGCGGCGATGGTGGGAATCATGTGTGAGCGAACCGGAATTGTAAATATCGGCATTGAAGGCACTCTGCTCTTATCTTCTTTCGTCGCCTTCTACGTAGCCATCGCCTCGAAAAGTATCGTGATTGGTTTCTTTGTGGCAATGGCGACCGGGGTTGTGATGAGTTTACTTCTTGCGTTGATGAGCGTGACCTGGAAGATGGATCAAATCATTGCCGGAACTATTTTAAATATTTTAGCTACTGGATTAACTTCATTTTTCTATGTCCAAGGAAACATGCTTCCCGATATGTTTAAGCAGAAGCCGATTCCGGGGTTATCTAATGTTCCATTCTTTGGCGAAGTTTTATTCAAGCATGGCTTGTTAATGTATCTGGGCTTTGTTGTGATTATTACCCTGTACTACGCGCTATTTCACACACCTTGGGGGTTGCGCTCTCGCTCAGTTGGCGAACACCCATCGGCTGCAGATACGGCAGGAGTTTCTGTTGCGCGGATGCGTTACATCAACGTGGCAATTGCTGGTGCTATCGGTGGACTCTGCGGTTCTTACTTGGTTCTCGAACTTGTTGGTTCGTGGAACCGAGGATTTACCGCCGGAAAAGGTTTTACCGCACTCGCGCTAATGATCTTCGGTCGCTGGAATCCCATGGGCGCACTCGCTGCAGCCATGTTCTTCGGTCTTGCCCAGGCTGGTGCAAATCAATTAATGATTAACGGAACAGTAAATATCCCACCGCAATTTGTCGGGATCTTGCCTTATGTAATGACAATTATCGTCTTAGCAATTTCTGCAGGAAAGGTGCGACCACCTGCTGCAGAAGGACAACCATACGAGAAGGGACAATCGTGATGAGCGCACTTCTTGAAATTACGGGCGTCTCCAAGCAATATCCGGGAGTCCTGGCCAATGACAATATTTCTTTAACTGTAAATGCGGGAGAAGTTGTCGCACTTCTTGGTGAAAATGGAGCAGGCAAATCCACGCTACTGAAGGCGGTATTTGGTTTAGTTAAGCCAGATTCGGGCGAGATAAAGATTGGCGGAGAACCAATCACCTTTGGTGATACCGCTGGAGTTATTTCGCGCGGCGTCGGAATGGTTCACCAACACTTCCAGCTGGTGCCCGTCATGACCGTTGCTGAAAATATCATTCTTGGAGATGAACCACGCCGTGGATTATTTATAAACATGAAAGCAGCGCGCGCTGAAATAATCGCACTTTCCAAACGCTACGGCCTTGAAGTAGATCCAGATGCAGTTATTGAGGATCTTCCGGTCGGAATGCAACAACGTGTAGAAATTTTGAAAGCGCTCCGTAAAGATGTGAAATTATTAATTCTTGATGAGCCAACAGCGGTACTAACTCCCCAAGAAATTGATGAATTACTTGCAGTTGTGCGCAACCTAGCAAAATCCGGCGTTGGCGTTGTCTTGATTACCCACAAATTGCATGAAGTTATGGCTGTTGCCGATCGCGTCGTTGTACTGCGTGGTGGCAAGTTAATTGGCACTACTACTCCAAAAGAGAGTGATGAAGCAGGCTTAGCTCAGATGATGGTTGGTCGCTCGGTTGTATTGCAGGTAAATCGCACTGAAGCCAAACGTGGCGGCATAGTTCTAGAAGTAAAAGGACTTGAAGTACGCGATGATCGCAAAATCTTATCTGTTAAGGGCGTTGACCTTTCTCTGCATAAGGGCGAAATCTTGGGAGTTGCTGGTGTCGAAGGAAATGGACAGCGCGAATTCGTCGAAGCTATCTGTGGCATGCGCCATCGTGAAGCAGGCGAAGTATTAATCAATGGGGTCGCTACTAAAAATATGCATCCCCACGCCGTTCACGAAGCAGGAATTTCACATATCCCGGAAGATCGCGAGAAGCATGGGCTAGTTGCCAGTTACAGCATCGCGGATAATTTAATTCTTAACCAATTTGATCAGGAGCCTTTTGCTAAAGGTTGGATCCGCAATCTAGGTGAAATTTCCAAGAATGCAATCGCTACTATTGAAAAGTTCGATATCCGAACTCCTTCTGCCTTTAACACTGCAGGTTCGTTATCTGGTGGCAATAAGCAGAAAGTTGTCGTTGCTCGCGAACTCAGCGAAGAACTGCCAGTGCTGATTGCTGCTCAACCAACGCGCGGCGTTGATGTCGGTTCAATTGAATTTATCCATAACCAATTGATCTCGGCGCGCGATAAAGGCGCAGCGGTTCTGTTGGTATCGGCGGAATTGGATGAAATTCTCTCTCTATCCGATCGCATCGCCGTAATGTCAGGTGGAAAGATCGTTGCGATCGTCGATTCCAAAGGCGCTGATCGCAACTACATTGGCCGCCTCATGGCCGGCCTAGACAAGTAGGGTTATTAAATGAAGATCGGCATCATTGCAGGCACAGGTTTTTATCATTTACCGGCGCTGGCAGGTGCGACCCCACAAGCAGTCGATACAGTTTATGGAAAAGCTTTAATCACAACTGGTAAATGGCACGGCGTCGAAATCGTATTTCTGACGCGCCACGGCGTTGACCATAGCGTTCCACCGAGTGCGGTTAACTACCGCGCAAATATCACAGCGCTAAAGAGCTCAGGTGTGGATTTTGTGATTGCAGTAAATGTAGTTGGCGGCATAGATCCCAAGTTGCCAGCGGGTTCGCTGCAACTGCTCGATGATTTTATAGATTTCACACATGGTCGCGCCGACACTTTCTTTGATGGCATTCAACCAGGTGGAGTTCAGCACATTGATATGTCGCATGTCTACGATGCTGAAGTTAAGAACGCTATGTCGGAATCAGCCAAAGGCGCAGGAATTGATTTAAAAGTTGGCGGAATTTACGCCGGCTTTAATGGACCGCGCTTTGAAACGCCAGCAGAAATCCGCATGGCCGCCCTTGCTGGTGCAACTGTTGTGGGAATGACTGGCGTACCTGAAGTTTCGCTAGCAAAAGAGGCTGGGCTACGTTATGCCGCAATCGCACTTGTAGTAAATCCTGCTGCTGGCATCAGTGATACCCCAATAACAATGGAAGATATCAACGCTGCACTTAAGGCGGCCAGTGAAAAAGTAATAACAATTATTGATGGCGCTATCAAGGCCTTTGCTTGATGCTAGATTTACTTATAATGAACGCGCGTTACGCGGTCACATCAAATTCAAAAGATGAGATTCTCGAAAGCATTTCTATCGGAATCCAAGGCGGAAAGATTGCATATATCGGCACAGAAACTCCAGATGCTAAAGAGATTTACGATGCAACTAATAAGTTAATTTCACCTGGGCTTATCAATAGCCACACTCACTTAGGAATGTCATTACTTCGCGGATGGGCAGAAGGCGTAAATCTGCAAGGTTTTCTTGAGCGAGTTTGGGCGGCAGAAGGCGCGATCATGGATGAAGCAACTTGCGAACTCGGCACTGAACTTGGGGCGCTAGAAGCCTTGCTTTCGGGAACAACAACAACGATGGATATGTATTTAAATCCCGCTGCAACCCACCGTGGCGCAGTTCGTGTGGGTCTGCGACATATCGCAGGGCCCATATTCTTTGATTTCCCAGGTTTAGATGGTCTGCAATGGGAGCAACGTATTGAGCGCGCACACCAGTGGCCGGCAGAGCTCGCCAAGATTGGTGGTCCGTACATACCGACTTACTTCATGCCACATTCCACATATACAGATTCACCTGAAAATTTAACGCAAGTTGCAGCACTGGCTAAGGAACTTGGCGCGCGTATTCATTTACATGTCTCTGAAACCGAAGCTGAGAACGCTGATGTGCAATTGCGTTACGGAAAATCTCCTACTGAAGTCTGCCGCGACACCGGAATCTTGGATGTTCCAACTATCTTCGGACATGGCGTTCATTTATCAGATTCGGATATGGCAATTGCTGCAAGTAAAGGAACCTCAGTCGGACATTGCCCAGGAAGTAATTTAAAACTTGGTTCCGGTCTGGCGCGATTTAATGATCTTCGCAAAGCAGGCATTGCTGTCGGACTTGGCACCGATTCTTGTTCTTCATCTAATGACCTAGATATGTTCTCGGTAATGCGTATTGCAGCGCACGTTGTTGCACTGCGCCAATCCCCTGCAGATGTTGATCTCACTGCAATCGTGCGCGCTGCGACAATCGAGGCCGCCAAGGCGGTTGGTCTGGCAGAACGTATCGGCAGTATCGAAATCGGTAAGGAAGCAGATCTGATCGCACTTGATTTACATGCGGCTCATTTAACTCCAGTCCATGATGTAAATGCGCTGCTAGTTTTCGCGGCTGGTCGTGGCGATGTCACCGATGTTTGGGTAGCAGGAGATCAAGTCGTTGCAAAGCGCGTGAGCACCAAGATTGATTTAACTGATTTGATTAGCCGCGTAAATCTGCGGGTAAAGGCGTTGGAACCGCTCAAATGAGTTTTTCCGGCAAGAGCATATTGATTACCGGCGCATCCGGCTTAATCGGGCAGGCATATGTCTCCCGTTTTCTCGAACTCGGTGCAACGGTTTGTGCGCAAGTAAATACTGGTGAGCTTTCGGCTCGCCCAAACTTGCATGTGATTGCTACAGATTTATCGGTGGCAAAATCTGGTAATTCCCTTGTGCAAGAAGCGCTATCACGGACAGGAAAGCTAGATTTCGTAATCAATAACGCCGCAAACCAAGCAGTACTTGATCCCGCCAATGCAACACGCGCTGAAATTGAATACATGATGCGAATAAATGTGGATGCGCCAAAAGAGATCATCGATGAGTCATCTAAATCTGGCGTTAAAGTAGTTTTAAATATTTCCTCCGTTGAAGCGCTTAATCCACGTGCTGGCCATGAAATTTATGGCGCCAGCAAAGCAGCGCTAGATGTTTTGACGCGATCGGCATCGCGTGCACATGCGCCGATGCGTGTACTCGGACTTCGTTTAGGCTTGATTGGGCGTGCCGGGATTGATCAAGCCTGGCCAGAAGGCGTCGCTGCTTGGAAGGCGGCAACGCCGTTGGGAAGATATGCCAGCCCAGAAGAAGTTGTAGGCGTTACTGAATTCTTATTATCAGATGCTAATTCTTGGGCAACCGGTGCAACATATGACTTTGATGGTGGTCTCGGCGCACAACCTTGGTAATTCAGTAAGTTAACGTGGTGAAGTAAATAACAAAGTCATAGCTAAAAATAGAATTCCAACTGCAGAAAAAACAGTTAACCCACGTCTGACTTTGGGGCGGGCTAATACTGCAGATGCGCGCGCAACGAGTGAAATAACGAACGAGTACCAAGCCGATGCCGTGATCGCTTGAACTATCGAGAGTAGAAAGATTCCTAAGGCAAAATTAAAATCTGCAGGAACAAATGCTGGGATAAATGCTACGGCGAAGACTGCTGCCTTCACATTCGTCATATTGGTTAAGAAACCGAGGCGAAATGCTGGGCCCAACCCCGTCTTGGCTGCGCCATCGTAATCAAAGCGTCCATATTCTTTCCGCGCCTGCCACAAAGTTTGCAGACTTAAGAAAGTTAGATATGCAACACCGGTGTATTTAAGTACGTTGTATGCAGTGTGAGAGTGAGCAAAGATTTGCGAAAGGCCAATCGCCGATGCGCTCCCCCAAACAATTAGCGCACTGCTTGTGCCAAGTAAGGTCATATATGCGGTACGTGGACCGCCCATAATCGCTTGGCGCAGAATCATTGCAACGGTTTGCCCAGGAACTAGCGCCAATAGATAAGCGGTAGCCATAAATGCTGGAAGTACCTTTATAAAACTAACCAAAATAGATACACCAATCCTGCGTAGCCCCGAAGGGATTCGAACCCTCGTAGCTGACTTGAGAAGCCAGAGTCCTAGGCCGCTAGACGACGGGGCCCTAGTACATTTGTAAAACATTTACAGCTTGGGAACTGCGCTGGGGTACCAGGACTCGAACCTAGACTTACTGAACCAGAATCAGCAGGGCTGCCAATTACCCCATACCCCAATACAACAGGGGAAAGGATACCTCAATTTTTAAAAGAGATTTATAGGTCAATCGCCGCAGTAATTCGGGCCAAAGAGGTTTCTTTTCCGAGCAACTCCATAGATTCAAAGAGTGGTGGAGAAATTGTTGACCCAGTAGTTGCAATTCGAACTGCCCCAAAAGCGATACGTGGCTTTAGTCCGAGCTCTTCGATTAACGAAGCGCGTAACGCCGCTTCGATCGAATCGTGGTTCCAGGTTGTAAGCGGCGTTAATTCAGCCAGAGTGCGTATTAAAACATCTTTCGATGCAGGATCTGTGACCTTAGAAAGTGATGCTTCTTCAACCGTAAATTTCTCTACAAATAAGAAACGGAGCATCGCAGGTACTTCATCCAACTTTACGATTCGCTCTTGAATCAGCGGGAGCGCTTGCTTAACTAACGCGATTTCAGCGTCACTTCCGGTGATAACCCCTGCTTTAGTCAAAAACGGTAGCGACCATTTCAGGAATTCTTCAAGCGTTAGCGCACGTATTTTGTCGCCATTGATTGCTTCCAACTTCTTCATATCAAAGCGCGCAGGTGATGAGTGAACTTTATCTACGGTAAATAACTCGCAGAGTTCGGCCATGGTGACATTTTCGCGGTCATCACCAGGTGACCAACCGAGAAGTGCTAAGTAATTACAGATCGCCTCAGGTAAATAACCTTGTTCGCGATACCACGCGATTGAAACTTCACCGTTGCGCTTGGAAAGTTTGGCATTGTCCTGTCCCATCACAAATGGCAGGTGGGCAAAGACTGGGTAATCAGCAAGAGCAACGCCCATCGCTTGATATACCCGGATCTGTCGTGGTGTTGAAGAAAGCAAATCCTCTCCGCGCAAAACGTGAGTTACCTTCATCAAAATATCGTCAACAGCAACAGCCAAGGTGTACAGAGGTGAACCATCTGCGCGCACTAAGACAAAGTCAGGTACAAATTTGTGATCAAAAGTTACATCTCCGCGAATTTCATCGGTAAATGTGGTGCTGCCATCTGGCATACGCATGCGGACAACTGCTGCTCTGCCTTGTGACTTATAGGCTGCAATTTGATCTGCTGTTAGATCACGGCAATGTCCGTTGTAACCAGGTGCAACATTTGCTGCGCGCTGTGCCTCGCGAACTGCTTCCAACTCATCTGGTGAGCAGTAACAGTGATAGGCATCTTTCTGATCCAAAAACTTCTGCGCCCAATGTGCATAGATATCTAAACGTTGTGATTGCAGATAAGGACCATTGTCGCCACCGACTTCCGGACCTTCATCCCAGTTGAGGCCGAGCCATTTCAAGGTATCAATCGCAGCTTGGATGTATTCATCGGTTACACGAGTTGTGTCGGTATCTTCAATACGGAATAAGAATGTGCCACCGGTGTGACGTGCGTATGCCCAATCAAATAAAGCAGTGCGGATATTTCCAACGTGCAGATCTCCAGTTGGAGATGGCGCAAAACGTACCTTTACTTTTTTCTCACTCACGGCTTTGCACTCACCTTATTTGTTAGTTCACCAAGACCCTCGATGCCGACAACGACATTGCCGCGCGCGATTAGCGGACCAATCCCTGCAGGAGTTCCGGTAATGATTACATCGCCAGGCAACAGAGTCATAACCTGTGAGACAAAGACGACGATATCTGTGACTTTAAAGATCATCTGATCCAAAGTGGCATCCTGACGAATCTCATCATTTACTTTAGAGAAGATGCGCTGTGTACCCGGTACGAAATCAGTTTCAATCCAAGGTCCAAGCGGACAGAAAGTGTCAAAGCCCTTAGCGCGCGCCCATTGTCCATCGCTCTTCTGTAGCTCGCGGCAAGTCACATCATTTGCCAAGGTGTAGCCAAAGATAACTTCGTTAACGCGTTCTTTGGGAACATCTTTACAGACGCGGCCGATCACAACTGCAAGTTCTGCTTCGTAATCAATTGTTGGGGCCATCGCCGGCCAAACAATTGTGTCTCCTGGGCCAATCACTGATGTATTTGGCTTTAAAAAGATAATTGGTTCTTTAGGTACATCTGAACCCATCTCTTTTGCATGATCAGCGTAGTTCTTACCTACTGCAACGATCTTGCTCCGCGGAATCACTGGGGCTAATAAACGAACCTTGGAGAGTTCTACCTTTGCCGCAGTCTTTGTCACGCCGTGATAAATCGGATCTCCCGAAATTACGGTAATTGAATTATCGTCCTCTAAAACCCCAAAGAGCGGGTCAGCGCCAAGACCTGATTCAGGACCTGGAGTGAATCGAACGATACGCATTGGGCTATCTTACGCCCTTGTTACGCTGCCGTTTGCATCGATATGAAAGATCGTAGCCTGCGGAGAATTATCGGTAATTACTGCAGTCTTTGCACTTTTTTCACCAGCAATGACTACGCCTTCGATTCCGGCAATTTGTGATGCGGCCGCAACTGTAAAAACAGCTTCGATTGCATCTAGCGTAAGTTTTGGCGCTGCAATATTTATCGCAACATATGTGCGCCCAGTTGTATCGCGTAAAGCAGCGGCTTGCTTAGCGCCTGTGCGCGCCAAAGTTGAAGTAGCCAAAGTCGCTAACTTTTGATCTTCGGGATTTGAAAAGGTATTACTCATGATCTTCTAACGTCTCATCCTTTAACCGTTCAATAATTACGCTGCTGATCTTACGACGACGTCCAAGAGGTCGCTCGGATGTAATCGACCAACCTAAGAGAGAAATCGTGCTTCCTGCAATAGGTACGCGACCAAGTTTCTGGGCCATTAATCCACCGATCGTGTCAACATCTTCAGAATCAGCTTTATCGAAATCAATCTTTAACTCATCGGCTAGATCTTCAATATGTAAAGTCGCCTTTGCGCGAGCCTTATCCTCGTTGATCCAAATAAAAGCTTCTACTCCATCATCGAATTCATCGGCAATTTCGCCCACAATTTCTTCGATAATATCTTCGATAGTAATAATTCCAGCAGTTCCGCCATATTCGTCAACCACGATCGCCAAGTGAATCTGATCGCGTTGCATCTCTTTTAAAAGTTCAGCGGCGATCTTAATTTCTGGCACAAAAACTGCTGGGCGCATATGTTGCTCAACTTTTTCAGTGGTTTCAGATTCGTGATGATCAAGGGCGCGTCGAGCCAAATCCTTGACATATGCGATACCAATAATATTGTCGAGGTTTTCACCGACAACTGGAATTCGAGAATAGCCAGAGCGCAGCGCTAAGGAAAGTGCTTGGCGCAGAGACTTGTCGCGTTCTACCCAAACCATATCCGTGCGGTGCACCATCAACTCGCGAACCAAAGTATCTCCTAGTTCAAAAACCGAGTGGATCATCTCGTGTTCATCGGATTCCACGAGCCCGCGCTCATGGGCTTGATCTACTAAGTCACGCAGTTCTGCTTCGTTGGTAAATGGACCAGTGCGAAATCCCTTACCTGGTGTAATCGCATTACCGATTGCGATCAACAAGTTAGTAACTGGCCCCAAGATAAATGCCAAGAAGTAGGCAACTGATATTCCAGCGCGCGCCCATTTATGTGGTTGTTGGCGACCCAACGTGCGAGGCCCAACGCCGATTACGACATAAGAAAGGACAACCATGATCACAACTGTTAGCGCCATTGCTTGCGCTGATGAGTATTGGCGCAAGAGCGCAACTGCAAGAAGTGCGGCGGCGGTAAATTCGCAGATTTTGCGCACCAATAGCAATACATTTAAATAACGTGAAGGTTGCTGCGAATATTTCTTAAGCAAATGCCCGCCGCGCTTGGTCTCTAACTCCTCAATAAGAATTCGAGAGATTGATGTAAGCGCTGATTCGGATGCAGCCAGAAAACCAGCAAAGGCGATTAGGGCGATGATCGCGGTGATATTAAAGGCGTTCATGCACTCTCCTGGTATTTCTCAACTAAATCTTCTTGTAAAGCAAACATAACTTTCTCTTCATCCGCGGTGGCATGGTCATAACCCAAGATGTGGAGCAGGCCATGCGCTGCCAAGATAAAGATCTCATGATCAATTGAATGGCCAGCCGATACTGCTTGCTGAGCAGCAACTACTGGTGCAATAACGATATCTCCCAAAGTTACCGCTTCATTTTCTGCCGCTGGCATATCCATTGGGAAAGAAAGTACATCGGTAGGACCGCCTTCATCCATCCATTTAATGTGAAGCTCAGTCATCTCTTCAATATCGACGAAAACCAAGTTAACTTCACATTCCGGGTTTAATTTCAATTCCACAAGAGAGTTTTGCAGCAAATCACGAACGCTCTCGGTGGGCACGAGTTCGCCAGACTTATTGGTGATTTCTATTGTCATATGATTTTATGAGTTACGGATATTACGAGGAGCAGATTTTGCCTCGTCATACTTTTCATACGCTTTTACGATATCGCCGATCAATCGGTGGCGAACCACATCTTCAGCGGTTAGTTCTAAGAAAGCGATATCGTCGATATCTTTCAAGATATTAGTGATGATGCGAAGGCCTGAGTGAGCGCCATTAGGGAGATCTACCTGAGTGATATCTCCGGTCACGACCATCTTTGAGCCAAATCCCAAACGAGTTAAGAACATCTTCATCTGTTCCGGAGTCGTGTTCTGCGCTTCATCCAAGATGATAAATGCATCATTTAAGGTGCGACCGCGCATATAGGCAAGGGGCGCAACTTCAATAACACCGGTTTGCATCAAACGCGGAATCGAATCAACATCAATCATGTCGTGCAGCGCATCAAAGAGCGGACGCAGGTAAGGATCAATCTTCTCGCTTAACGTACCCGGCAAGAACCCAAGATGTTCGCCAGCTTCGACCGCTGGACGAGTCAAGATAATGCGATTTACTTTCTTGGCCTGCAAAGCTGCGACGGCCTTAGCCATCGCTAAATATGTCTTTCCTGTACCAGCTGGGCCAATACCAAAAGTGATCGTGTTATCTTCAATTGCATCTACATAACGTTTTTGATTAGCCGTCTTAGGGCGAATCGTGCGACCGCGGTTAGAGACGATATTTAAAGAAAGAACTTCTGCAGGACTTTCTGCGGGTTCTTCTCCCAACATTGCGATGCTGCGCGTGACTGCATCAACGGTCAGCGCTTGCCCAGAACGGATAACAACAACCATTTCAGCAAATAACTTTTCTAGCGCTAGGCAATCGATATGTGGCCCGCGCAGAGTTATCTCATTACTGCGCACAGTGATATTTACACTTGGGAAAGCTGCTTCAATAACTCTTAAGTTGGCATCGCCGGCGCCGATTAGTGCGACCATCGAAATTGCAGGCGGGATAGTGATCAGAGTTCGCTCCATATAGTCAGAGATACTACTTTTAACCGGGTGGCCAAGCGAGCCCACGACCGCCTAAGAGATGTAAATGAGCGTGGAAGACGCTTTGGCCAGCATCGGCACCGGTATTAAAGACGGTGCGATAACCACTTAGCCCGCGATCGGATGCAATTTGATCGGCGGCGGTAAAGAGCGCGGCGGTGATTGTCGCTGACATCTTTGCAAGAGCAGCAGCGTTTTCAGTATGGACTGTGGGGATAATCAAAACATGGGTTGGAGCTTGCGGATTTAAATCATTAAAGGCGACAACATTCTCGTTACGAAAGACAATATCTGCAGGAATCACACCATCGATAATTTTGCAGAAGATGCAATCTGGATCTAGCGCCATAAGTTGACTATACCTTTACCAGATTTTCAGTGCAGCGTTTACGCCAGAAAGCGCTGCCATTCCTGCATGGGCCGAACGAAATATAGGTCGTCCCATAAGCGCAACTTGCGCACCGGCAGAAGTGAAAAGCGCTAATTCTTCGTCAGTGATTCCACCTTCTGGTCCAATGATGATTAGAACTTTTTTAACTCCTGGCTTAATAACTTCCGTTAGCTTTTGAGCAGCACTTTCGTGGAAGACGATCGCTAAATCGTAATTAACAATTTCAGCCACGATCTTCTTGGCATCTAAAACTCCCATTACAAAAGGGATGCGATTGCGTCGTGTCTGTTTGCTCGCCTCGCGCGCAGTTGTGGCTAACTTTGGCATCAGATCAGGGGTTGCCTTACCAATCGAGCGCGCAGCAGACCACAATAAAATTACATCCGCACCGCCTGCGGTGTTTAGCTCGATCGATTCTTTGATTCGATCGCCTTTAGTCAGCGCTTGAGCAACTGTGAATTCGACAGGAAGCGCTTCTTCGAAACCAGATGATGAGACTTTGACTGTCATAGATTTCTTAGCAATTGCAATTACTTCCACAATTGACCAAGCGCCTTGCCCATTTGATAAAGCCAGACCATCACCGATTTGAGTTCGTAATACGCGAATGGCATGTCCGGCATCATCGCCAGCAAATTCGTATGTGCTCCCAACCGTTGTCGGAAGATCGCTAACGAAGAAAAGGCTCAGCATTAGCGTCCGAAGGCATCTCTAAATTTGCTAAAGAAACCTTGTTCATGGCCTTTAATCTTTACATCGCCGGGCTTTTCACCGCGCGATGACGCAAATTTACGGAGCAACTCTTCTTGCTCGCGGTTTAACTTATGTGGCGTCTGAACTTCAACGTGAACAATCAAATCTCCACGGGTGGCTGCACGTAAGCGAGTCATACCTTTACCGCGAACCGCAACTGTGGCACCACTTTGTGTGCCGGGGCGTACTTCAACTTCTATCGGACCATCTAAAGATTCCACCATTACCTTGGTACCTAAAGTTGCTGCTGCAAAAGATACTTCGATGGCAACGTGCAAGTTGTGGCCATCGCGAATTAAAAATGGGTGTTCGGCTTCAACGATTTCAACGTATAAATCACCGGCTGGGCCTCCACCCGCGCCAACTTCACCGCGTCCTGCAAGCTGAATCCGATTTCCGGTTTCAACTCCCGGCGGGATTTTTACTGAAATATTTTGACGCGCACGCACACGTCCATCTCCGGCACATTCGCGACATGGATTCTGAATTACGCTGCCATATCCCTGACAAGATCCGCAGGGACGAGATGTCATAACTTGTCCTAAGAATGAACGCTGTACCTGCTGTGTTTCGCCACGACCTTTACATACCTGGCACATTGCAGGTGCAGATGAATCTGCAGAACCTTGACCATTGCACTTAGTACATGTAACCGCGTTCTCAACCGATATATCGCGTTCCGTGCCGAAACAAGCTTCATTTAAATCAACTTCAACACGAATTAACGCATCTTGTCCCTGGCGCATACGAGGACGCGGTCCGCGATTTTGTCCGCCACCAAAAAATGCATCCATGATGTCGCTAAAGCCACCACCACCGAATCCCCCACCAAAGCCCCCACCAAAGCCAGAACCACCCATGTCATATGACTGTCGTTTCTGAGGATCGCTTAATACTTCATAAGCAGCAGTTACCTCTTTAAATTTATCTTGCACTGCAGGATCAGGATTTACATCCGGATGAAGTTCTCGCGCAATCTTGCGATATGCCTTCTTGATTTCATCGGCGCTTGCC
>CAFBOU010000018.1_pt1 | contig 13853 bp, 14 predicted proteins | sample 7269551 | NCBI WGS metagenome assembly CAFBOU01 (sample SAMEA6814126, study PRJEB35770) | freshwater metagenome | biome: Freshwater; feature: Freshwater reservoir; material: water | place: Czech Republic | collected 2017-07-26 | depth 30m m
AGTAACTCTGTTCCGGATTGATCGGGATGTAGATCCGAGCAACCGCACGGGTTTACGAATGGTTGTGAGCCGAGGGGAATCAATCCCTGCTCCCAATCACTTCCAAGGAAATACCGCAACGGTTATCACTGAACCTGATGCCGCTGCGTTAGTGAATGGAATAGTCACTGGCGGATATCCGCACCATCTAGTCATCTCGTGGATAGATGTGCGACCAGGTATTCGTCAAATGGCAAAGATGTTAGGGATACCCCTCACAGAATGGTAAGAACCTCAAATAAACCCCCAATGGATAAAGGACTATCAATGATGAAAACTCAAGGAGATAAATCCTTCAGTGCGCGTCGTGTTGGTGCAGTAGCAGCGGTTGCTTTCGCAATAGTTGCAACAATGTTGCCATCGGCTTTCGCTGCTGGAGAAGTATTAGGAAAGGCTTGCAAACTCGCAGGAGTTTCAACAGGCACGCTTTCCACATCACTAACCTGTAAGGCAGATTCAAAAGGAAAGCTAACTTGGCAGAAGGTTCGCCTTGGCCAGAGCTTCGGAACACCAATCGCTGAAATCACACCACCAAAGGGAAGCATCGAATTCTGGCACTATCGCCCAGAAGATAAGGCTTACTTTACAAAGATCATTTCAGATTACGAAGCAAAGTATCCTGGAACCAAAATTGTCCAGGTAGTCAAGACAACAACTGATTACAACGCAACAGCACGTGTGCAGATTCTTGCAAACAATGAAGCTGCGCTATTTGCATCAGCACGCGGTTCAATCTTTAACGACTTCGTAAAGAGTGGCCTAACTGCAGACCTAACCAATGAGCGCTTTGTTAAGCGCAACTTGGTTGCCAAAGGAATATCTGCTGGTGTTATCGGCGGTAAAGTCCTCGGCGTTCCATATCACTACCTCTTCAACAACCCGGTTTATAACACTGAACTATGGGCAAAAGAGAAGTGGACAATTCCTACCAATCTAACTGGTTGGGTCTCATGGTGTAAGGACGCTAAAGCTAAGGGTTATGTACCTCTAGCTTGGCCAGGTGCAACTCGTGGACAAGCAGCGCAGATTTCAAACTCTGCACTGATGAACTCAGCTGCTAGCTACGATGCACTTTCTGACAACTTGGCAGATTTGAACTCAGGAAAGATTGATCTAACTTCTACCTGGTTCAAGGGTGTAGCAGATATCTACGTCAAGCTTCGCAACGCAGGTTGCTTCCCAGAGAATCCAACAGGTGTTACTGAAGCTGCTGCATACAACCTATTTGCAACAGGTAAATCACCAATTCTTCCAATCGGTACATTTGCTATGGGATCTATCAAGGCTCTGAACCCAGCGCTAACCGGAAAGATGCAGTTGATGAGCATGGTTCTAACTGACGGCAAAGTTGTCGCAGAAGGAATCATGAACAACACCTTCAACCTCAGCGTTAACGCTAAATCAACTCCAGGTGACCAGAGAATTGCTAAGTCATTCTTGTCTTACCTTGCAACTGGCGCAGTTGGAGCGTATTACGCAAATTCAACTACTCAGCACGTAAATGTGTTGGATGTTGACTACTCAGCTAACGTTGATTTGCTAAACACATCTTCGTTCCAAGCTAAGAACACAATGCTTGCTCCTCGTTTCTTGCTTCTGAACACATCTGTTTCAGATCTGACACAGGATGCACTCATTCAAATCGTCGGTGGCAAGAGCCCAGACGATGTTCTGCCTGACTTCTCTAAGCAGATCAAGCAGAAACTAGCGGGCTGATTAAAACCACAGTAGCAACCGGAACCGCTCCCACCATTGGTGGGAGCGGTTCTCGGGCTACCCGAAAAAAGCGCAAGAAAGATGCACTTGTTTACTACATTATGGGTTCGCCTGCGCTGGTGCTCTTCTTAGCTTTTTATCTGTACCCCGCCTTGCAAAACTTACAATTTGCAACTCGCCGCTGGGATGGAATCTCCGAGCCAGAAAATGTAGGTTTTAGAAACTTCACCAATTTGCTTACCAATGATGATCTTTTCTACAAGACTCTTGGCAATAATATTGAATTCACTTTCTTAGTCGTTATATTTCAAACGGCCTTAGCTCTGTTATTTGCGGTATATCTTGTCAAAAATACGAAAACTACTATTGCACTTCGCACTCTGTACTTCTTTCCAACGATTCTCTCATCAGTCTCGGTCGGAATGATCTGGCTCTTTTTATACGATCCTAATTTTGGAGCGCTCAATCTTTTCTTCAAAAGTGTAGGTTTGCCTTCATTTGCGCTCAATTGGCTCGGCAGTGAGACCAGCGCGCTCTATGCAATTGCTTTCACACAAGTTTGGTTCCACACCGGACAGATGATGGTTGTCTATATCGCTGGCTTGCAACAAATCCCGAAAGAGTTGTACGAGGCTGCAGAAGTCGATGGCGCTTCTCGCTGGAAGCAATTTACAAAGATCACCTGGCCAATGGCCATGCCTACAACCTTGGTTGTGATGGCTTATACGACTGTTCAATCTTTCCGCGCCTTCGACTTGATCATGGTTATGACTAACTCCACCGCAGGGCCGAATAATGCGACAAGCATTTTTAGTACCTTAGTTTTCTTTACCTTATTTAACGAATTACGCCTTGGTTATGCGGCAGCGCAAACAATATTTATGGTCTTGACCCTGGTCCTGATTACTTGGCTGCAACGTCGCGCCTTCGGCAAGAGATACGAGAAATGAGGCTAAGTCATGATCTTTAAGACCACTCGAATTTTCGCGCTCCTAACATTTGCTGCCTTAATCTTGGTTCCTTCTTTAATCGTGGTCTTAGGATCATTTAAAACTGATGCCGAGGTTTACAACAAACCACTTTCGTTGCCTGAGCACTGGAATTTTGATAATTACCGCAGGCTGCTTAGCGAAAGTGATCTTGATATTAGCTTCCGCAATAGCGTATTTGTGACAGTTGCTTCAGTGGTTCTGACTTTGATGCTTGCAAGTATGGCCTCATTTGCAATCGCCCGAATGGTTACTATCTCTGGAAAAGTATTAGCAACTTTATTTGCCTTCGGTCTTGCAATACCAGCTCAGATTAATTTAGTTCCTGTTTACTATATTTTTAGAGATCTAGGGCTTACGAACTCATTCCTTGGTTTGATAATTATAAATATCACGACAACTTTGCCGATTTCCATTTTTATATTAACTGCTTTTTTCCGTGAGATTTCTAAGGATATGTATGAGGCATCAGAAGTAGATGGTGCTTCGCCTTTAAGAATTTATCGTTCTATCGCGCTACCTTTATCTCGCCCTGCTATGGGAGCAACTGCAATCTTCTTATTTGTTATCAACTGGAATGATCTTTTGTGGCCATTGCTTCTTATCCAAGAATCTGGCAAGAAAACTCTTCCACTAGCGATGTTGGCTTATCGTGGTGAATATTTCGTCAGCTTTTCTATGTTATTTACCGCTGTGATGGTAGCGTCACTACCAATGGTCATCATGTACCTATTAATGCAACGCTCATTTATTGCTGGCTTAACCGCCGGAGCGGTGAAAGGTTGAAAAATGAGCGCAGTTACACAAGTCGCACCTCAACGTGCAGCAAGAATCGCAACTCAGCTAGTCGAACTTATTGAGATTCAAAAACTTAGACCAAATGATCGTCTTCCTTCTGAGCGCGCACTCGCAGAACTTTTAGCGGTCAGCCGTCCTTCGCTTCGCGAAGCGCTCCATATTTTGCAAGCCCAAGGATATGTTCAAATAAAGCATGGCCAGGGAACTTTTGTTCAAGAGCCAATAGTCGCTCAGGAACTTCGCGCATCCATGATGGCGACTACACATGGGTTAAATGAACTCTTTGATGCCCGTGAAGTATTAGAAGTACCGGCTGGAAGATGGGCTGCTAAGAAAGCGACCAAAGAAGATATTCGACTATTGCGCGCTACTTTGAATCAAATTGAAACCGTGACTTCAATTACCCCAATTGATTATGACCAGCTTCAGATTCTTGATGCCAAATTCCATTTAACTATCGTAGGTATCGCAGGAAATAGATTTATCAATCAGACCCTGAATGTATTGCAAGATGTGATGAAGATGTCGATGGAGACTACTTTACGTCTGCCGGGAAGATCGGATGTCTCAAAATTTGAGCACAATTTGATACTAGATGCCATAGAAGCTGGAGATGGTGAATTAGTTTCAAAGCTAACGCTGCAACATATTTCAGGCGCACGCGCAGTTGCTTTAGCCGATGCAAAAGAAAAGAATGATCGTTGAGTAGTATCGAAGTTCTTTGTCTTGGCATAATTACAATTGACACGATCGCTCTGGTAGATCAATATCCCGGGGAAGATGAACGGGTTCTGGCCAAAGAAATTATCCGCGCAGGAGGAGGACCTGCCGCTGTTGCCGCAGTAACGCTAAGCCGGCTAGGAATATCAACAGCAATTGCAGGAACTATCGGTGACGACGCAGACGGCGCAGAAGTTTTAAAGATTTTTGCTCGCGAAGGCGTCGATACTTCAGGAATTTCCGTGGGCACAAGTGCAACTTCCGGAAGCGTAATAGTTGCATCGTTGGCCAATAATTCACGGGCGATAAACACGCGCCAGCCAATGCAGCAAGTTCCACTAAATTCTGCAGCCAAGAAAATGATCAGTGAAGCAAAATGGCTTCATGTAGACCATGTTGGAATTAAGCAATTACAGGCTGAAAAGATTATGCGTGGAGCTGGTCCAAAAATATCTTTTGATGCTGGATATAACGTGGCTGACTTTGATGCTTCACAAGTAGATCTCTTTGTTCCAACTGATAAGCAAATGGAGCTGCGTTTTCCGGGTGTATCGCTAGGTACAGCAGTCGAGCGTGATGCTATTGCGGCAAAGAACATAACTGTTGCAACACAAGGATCCGCCGGAAGTACTGGGTATTCCAGCGATTCAGGGCTAGTACATGCAGACGGTTTTAAAGTCGATGTAGTCAGCACTCTTGGCGCTGGCGATGTCTTTCATGGTGCGCTCTTAGCCCAAGTAATTCAAGGCCACAACTTGGCAGATTCACTTAAGCGCGCAAATGCAGTCGCAGCGCTTTCTTGCCGTGGCTTAGATGGTCAATCAGCGATTCCTAATACATCCGAGTTAAATTCATTTCTAAAGGAGAGATCATGAGAGCACCACTGACGAAATTGGCACGACCATCTGGCGCTCTTGCAATGGTGGCAGTAGACCAACGAGAAGCTCTTCGTGGAATGTTTGCTCCTCACCAAAGTGCGCCCGTTACTGATTCACAACTGACACAATTTAAAGTTGATGTGGCGCGGGAATTGTCACCATATGCATCTGCCTTGCTTGTGGATCAAGAATTTGGAATTGATGCGATCATTGATCAAAAGGCGTTAAAGGGAAATTGTGGATTGATCGCTGCTGCCGATTTATTGGTAGGGCCTCCAGGTGGAGCTGCGACTGATACTGCAGTAGATCCAGACGTTGACCCAATCAGAATGCGTGACATCAATAGCGTTGGACTTAAATTTCTTGTTCTTTGGAGAAATGATGAATCGCCTGATGTCCGTGCAAAGTTAGTTGCCGAATTTAATAAGTTATGTCAGGTATCTGGACTTCCATCCATCATTGAAATTATCGTGAAGCCGCCGACTGATTCATCACGCTCTTTTGACCGCGAAGAGGAGCTAATTATTGCTGCTCGTGAAGCCGCAACTTGGAAACCAGATTTATATAAAGCAGAGGTGCCATTCCACGGCGAAGGCGATCAATCATTAATTACTAGAAATGCTGAGCGAATCTCTGAGGCGATTGGTTCTCCTTGGGTTGTTTTATCAAATGGTGTAAAGCAGCCATTTTTTAACGATGCGGTGAAAGCATGTGCAATCGGGGGAGCAAGTGGATTCCTTGCCGGCAGAGCGGTTTGGGCCGATATTGTCGGTGCCCCTGATATTCCAAAGGCTTTACGCGAAGTATCTATCCCTCGCTTAGAAAAATTGGCGGAAACTGTTGATAAATATGCCAAGCCTTGGGGTAGTTGGTAACTAACTCCAGAGTTCTTTTATTTCAACAACGCGGGCTTCGTTGATGCTCTTGTGAGCGGCAAGCCCGGTGACAACGCTAGTTACACCATCCAACAAAGTTACTTCTGCTGGAGTTGAATTAAGAATTGCATCACGGAACTTCACGTGTTCAATGTATGAGGCTCCATAGTGATGTCCCATGTACTTAACATCGTAATTGTGGACAATTTTTACTTCGCTTCCACGAGCTCGGCTGGCACCTTGCGCCCAATTTGAAAGATCGCCGATCGAGTCACGACGCGAAGCTTTTACCGTTTGGGAAGGCAAGAATGATTCTATTTTCCCCGCATCACCAACAATTGTCAGAATTTCTTTATCAAATGATCCTTCGCCAAACATACAAAGGTCGAGCATGCCGCGCGCGCCACTGGCATATTCCAGAATCACATATGCGTTATCGAGCATATTCGCTTGCTGGCCATCATATTTTTCATCAAGGTGATTAACGCTCTGACCGCCCGATGCAAAGACTCGGATTGGCTGTTCTCCCAAAACTAAATCCATCAAATTGAAATAGTGGCAACATTTTTCGACCAGAGTGCCACCAGTGCGTTCGGTGAATCGATTCCAGTTATCAATCTTCGGATAAAAAGGTTCTCGGTGTTCTCGTATAGATATTTGATGAATCTTGCCGGCGCCACCTTCTTTAGCTCTTGCAATTGCTTCGGTGACCGGCGGCATAAATCGATATTCCAAACCCATCCAGGTCATTGCACTTCGCTTGGCATCCCAATCAAGTATCGATTTCAAATCTGAAATAGTTGTGGCTAGCGGCTTTTCAACAAAAACTGCCAAGTCAGTGGCAAGTGCATCTTTTAAGACTGCAGCGTGTGTGTCATTTGGGGTAGCGATGATTACGGCATCGATTAACCCTGAATCTAAAAGGTCGCGATGATCGCTAAAGGCCTTTGCCCCCGGCGCCATTTCAAGGGCCGCCGCAATTGATGGGCTGTGAGGGTCGCTAATCGCCGTGACAGTTGCGCCACCCATCACCTTGATATTGGAAATATGCTCGCGCCCCATGCTTCCAACGCCGATAACGCCGTATCGAAGCTCGCTCTTCATAGCCACAGGTTAGACCACTTAGGAAAATTTCGGCAGAGGGCTAGACGAAACACGCTCATCTATCCTAGACTCCTGCAAGAGGTCAGACCACTACCCCCGATTATGCGAGAGAGGAACGTCAGATATGGCAATTACCCCACCGCAGTATCTGCTTCATCATGATGGCGATAACGTCGCCGTTGCGATGATGGATATGCAGCCAGGAACTCTTCACGGCCGGTCCGTGAAAGAAGGAACAGAGAGCACCGCGGTTTTAAATCACGCGATTCCGCTCGGCCACAAATTTGCCCTAACAGATATTGCAAGCGGCGAAGCGATCATTAAATACGGAATCAAGGTTGGACTTGCTTCAGCTGCGATCAAAAAAGGCGATTACATTCACACACACAATATGAGGAGTTATCGATGGGAAGCAAGCCGCGCTTAATGGGATACCGCCGCGAAAACGGCGCTATGGGTATCCGCAATCACGTCATTATTTTGCCCCTTGATGACCTATCAAATGCTGCTGCAGAAGCGGTTGCAAAAGTCATTCCGGGAACTCTCGCACTTCCACATGCTTTCGGACGTCTGCAATTTGGTGAAGATCTAGAACTGACTTTCAATACTTTGATTGGTACTGGAGTTAATGCAAACGTTGCCGCCGTAGTCGTAATTGGTATTGAACCAAAATGGACACAGCGAGTTGCCGATGGAATTGCGAAAACAGGTAAGCCTGTAGCCGCATTTTCAATTGAAGGAAAAGGCGATCTACAAGTTATTCAAGAAGCTAGCCGCGTAGCCGCGATGTTCTTGCAAGATGCATCAGGGCTAGTCCGCGAAGAAGCCGAAATGGGCGACATGATTATGTCGATCAAATGCGGTGAATCAGATACAACTTCCGGACTTGGTTCATGCCCAACAACTTCGCAAGCAGTTGACCGTTGGGTCGCTGCCGGCGGCACAGTCTTCTTCGGTGAAACTTCTGAGCTAACTGGTGGCGAACACTTAATCGCTGATCGTTGTATCGATGAAGCTTGCCGCAACTTGTTCCAGTTGACATATGACAATTACATAAAGGTAATTGAATCAACTGGTGCCAATCTTTTGGGATCACAACCAACACAAGGAAATATTGCTGGTGGATTGACGACTATTGAAGAAAAGGCGCTTGGAAATATTGCTAAGACTGGTTCAGTTCCAGTTGTCGGCGTATTAAAGCCAGCCGAGGCGCCAGACCCAAAGAAGAAAGGTCTTTACTTCATGGACTCTTCTTCTGCTGCTGCGGAGTGCGTAACACTCATGGCAGCTGGCGGAGCGGTAATTCACCTATTCCCAACAGGGCAAGGAAATGTAATTGGTAATCCAATCATTCCTGTCTTGAAGTTGACTGCAAATATCAAGACTGCAAACTCAATGACAGAGCACATCGACTTAGATGTTTCTGGTCTATTGCGTTATGAATACGACTTAACCAAAGCTGGTGACATGATGATGGATGTCATCAACCAAACCGTTAATGGACGCCTCTGCAAGGCAGAAGTTATGGGCCATCGTGAATTTACCTTCACAAAGTTGTATATCTCCGCGTAATGATTCTCATCTCTGAAGATGTATGGGGAACTCCCTTCCAAAAACTGGAGGGGAGTTTTCCCATTGTCAGAAGCGATGACTTGTGGAAAAACCCGGAAGAGCTAAAGAAAGTAATAAAGGATGCAACCGCTTTAGTGGTTCGCAACAGAACAAAGGTCACTGCTGAGATTATTGCGGCAGCGCCAAAATTAAAGGTAATTGCCCGCGCGGGTGTAGGACTAGATAACATCGATATAAAGGCTGCAGATGCCGCTGGTGTCGTTGTAGTCGCAGGCCTTGGTGCAAATGCTGTGAGCGTTGGCGAACTGACCCTTGGATTAGCTCTCTCGCTTTTAAGAAATATTCCAAACCACGATCAAGCAACACGTGAAGGAAATTGGCAACGCACTCCAGGTCGCGAATTATCGGGATTGACTTGGGGGCTATTGGGTTGTGGCGCAACTGGCGTAGCAACTGCAAAACTTCTTCAAGGATTTGGATGCAAATTAATTGGTTACGACCCTTTTGCTAAAAATTTGCAGGGAATCGAGCTGACCACTTTTGAAAGTGTTTTGAAAGAAAGTGATGTAGTCAGTATCCATATGCCTTCCACCCCAGAAACTAATGGCTCTATAAATGCTGCGACCCTTAAATTGATGAAACCTGATGCGATCTTAATAAATGTTGGCAGGGGCGAAGTAATTAATGAGTCTGATTTAATAACAGCGTTGAAAGCCAAAGTAATTGCCGGAGCAGCGCTAGATGTACGAGCGCAAGAACCGCCAGTAAAGGCTGAGATGGAAACCATCCCAAATTTGATATTAACCCCACATGTCGCCGGCATAACCAACGAAAGTCAACTGCGCATAAATGAAATTCTTACATCTAACATTGCTAAAGTTTTAAAGAATGAATCTGCAACCCATGCAGTCGGCGCGCTGAAAGTAAGTAGCAACTAATGGCGCAACTCACCGTTGGATCGGCGATCGCAAAGGCAAGAGATTTACTGATCGCTTCAGGTGTTCCGGCTCAAGAAGCTGAAACAACAGCGCGCTGCATTGTGGCAAGCGATCGATGGGGCATCGGTAGCCATGGGTTAATGCGTCTTCCTTTTTATCTTGCACGTTTACAAGCTGGCGGGATCAAGGCGAGTGCAAAGTTAAAGGTAGTAACCGATTTACCAAGCCTTGTCATCTTTGATGGCGATGATGGACTTGGACATTGGCAACTTCAGAAAGGTGCAGAAGTTGCTGCAGAACGTGCTCAGAAAAATGGAATTGCTGCGGTCGGTATTGGTCGTTCTAATCATTGTGGTGCTTTAGGAATTTATGTTTGGCCGATGATTAATAAAGGTTTGGTGGGAATCGCATTCAGTACTGGGCCAGCGGTTATGCCACCGTGGGGCGGAAATTCTACACTTCTTTCAACTTCGCCAATCGCTGCAGGTATTCCAACAGATCCTCCAACCGTTATTGATCTGGCAACGAGTGCAGTTGCAAGAGGAAAAATTCAAGCCAAAGCACAAGCCGGTGCTGAACTTGAACCAGGGTGGGCATTTACTAAAGATGGTGCACCGACTACTGATGCCAAAGAAGCACTTGCCGGAATGCTTGCGCCACTCGGTGGAGTAAAGGGATATGCAATTGCAGTTCTTGTGGAGTCGCTGACCGGAATGTTAATTGGTCCAACGCTGGCTAAGAATATTCCAGATATGTTTGCCGCTGATCAAGATAGAAAATCGCAAGAGATCTCACATTTCATTATTGCGATAGATGCTGCAAAACTCTCTGTTGATGGCGAAAATTCAAGAACTACAGATTTTGCCGAATATGTTGCAGGTGCAGGTGGCCGTCTACCTGGATCAAACCGAGTAAATCCAGAGAGTTTAAATGGCGATGACGAAATCACAATCACCGATCAAGTGGCTGATCAGTTGGCGCAATGGTCAAGTAAGTTAGGAATATAAATGGTTAAAACTTTGCCAGGACTGGGTCTAATCGCAGCAATCGTGGCCATAGCTTTTCAGATTCATAATTTTCAACCAGCGATCAGTCCCTTAGCGCTCTGCGTAGCATTTGGATTTGCGGTAGCAAACTTTGCAAGCTGGCCAACTTTTGCAACTTCTGGTACCGCCTTGGCGAGCAAGAAATTAATGCGCATTGGGGTAGCTCTGCTCGGTGCACAAGTTAGCGTTCTCTCGCTAAAGGCAATTGGAGTAAAAGGAGTAATCACTGTAATTCTGGTTGTTACATTCACAATCTTTGGAATATTAGCTCTATCCAAGGCTTTCAAAATGAGTGGTGAACTTGGATTACTTATTGGCGTTGGATTTGGAGTTTGTGGAGCAACTGCTGTTGCCGCAATTCGTCCTCAAACTCGAGCCACCGAAGAAGAGACTTCTTATGCGATCGCGCTAATTTCGCTCTGCGGAACGCTATCTATTTTTGTACTTCCACTTATCGGACATACCCTCGGATTATCCGATCAAACATTTGGTTCTTGGGCTGGTGCAGCTGTACATGATGTCGGGCAGGTGATTGCCACCGCCTCGGTTTGGAGTGATGACGCAGTTAAAGCGGCAGTAGTAATAAAACTCTCTCGAGTATGTTTACTGGCCCCGATTGTTTTAATACTTTCGTTACGTCACCGTCGTTATCTAACTTCTGTCTCAGTTAAAAGTGATGAGAAAGTTGCGATTAGTAACCAGAAAAATAGCAAAGTACCGCTGATTCCATTCTTCGTTCTTGGTTTTATCGCAGTTGCGACTGTTCAAAATCTATTTTCGATACCAACAGAACTCCACGATGCAGTTGTCTTGATTAGCAAATTGCTCTTGGGCGCAGGATTGGTCGCACTTGGTTCGAGCGTTCGCTGGAAATCAATCCGGGCAATTGGACCGCGTCCAATGATTATGGGGTTGATTGCTTGGGTGATTGTTGCTGGTGTGGCGCTAGCAGCTGTTCAGATAACTGGGCTTTAACGCTTTTTACACTTAAATACTTAGATGCAAGCGCAAGAGGCTTGCAAGTAGACAGTGCCTGACTCTTTTAATAGCCTTTGCAAGTATTGCTAACTCCACGAAAGGGAGACAACGTGCAAAAAAAGAAGTCACTTATATTTGCAGTATCACTTGCTCTTGCATTTGGTTTAACCGCATGTTCAAAATCAGAGTCAACTGATGTTGCATCTGCCTCTTGTGATAAGGCTGATCTTGCAACAGTTACTGCTGGAAAGTTAACAATCGCAACTGGCGAACCTGCTTACTATCCATGGATTATCGACGATAAGCCAGAAACCGGTGAAGGTTTTGAAGGCGCAGTTGCATACGCCGTTGCCAAGCAACTCGGTTACACAAATGATGAAGTCGTCTGGGTTCGCACTACTTTTGATGGCGCCGTAACACCAGGAGAAAAGAACTTTGACTTTAACTTGCAGCAATTCTCAATCACAGAAGAGCGCAAGGCTGCAGTTGATTTCTCATCACCTTATTACACAGCACCACAAGCGATCGTTTCTTACAAGGGCAGCAAGATCGCCGGTAAGACTTCTATTGCAGAGCTAAAGGGCGCAAAGCTTGGTGCTGCAGTTGGCACAACTTCACTTGATGCAGTTGAAAATCAGATCGGTGTAAAGCCTCAGGTATTTAATGACAACGCAGCGGCTGTAACTGCGCTTAAGAATGGTCAGATCGATGGCCTGGTAGTAGATCTACCAACCGCTTTCTACCTTTCAGGTGTTGAAGTAAAAGATGGCTTAATTGTTGGACAACTTCCATCAACCGGTGCTGGTGATCAATTTGGTCTCTTGCTTGCAAAGGGCAGCAAGGTCACAAGTTGTGTATCTGGCGCAGTAGATGCAATAACTGCTGATGGCACGCTGGCTGCGATTACTGATAAGTGGCTTGCCACTGATGCTGGCGCACCAGTTCTAAAGCCATAAGCGCATTGCTGTAAAAGTTAGATAAAGGCGGTAGTTTGGCGGCCATGTCAGAGCGAAATCCCTCTGCTTGGTCGCCAAGCTCACGCGAATTAGAACGTCGCGAGCTTCGTCGCAAATTAAGTCGTAAGCAAGCCTTGGTTGCCGCGGTTTCTTCAATTTTTGTTTTGGGAACGCTGACAATTATTTTGATTACATCCCCAGGCTGGGAAGTTGTAAAAGCCACATTCTTCGATATTCAATATGGAAAAGAAGTATTTCCAACAGTCATAAAAGGGCTCTGGATAAATCTTCAACTAACTTTCTTAGGCGGAATCGCTATTGGGGTTATCGCTATGGGACTTGCGCTGATGCGAACCACCAAGTCACCAGCGCTCACTCCATTCAGGTTCTTAGCAACCGCATATGTGGATATATTCCGAGGTGCACCACTTATCTTGATTATCTTGCTGGTCGGCTTCGGAGTTCCGGCCCTGCGCCTTCAAGGCATATCTAGCAATGTAATTGTTCTCGGCACGATTGCCGTAGTTCTTACTTATTCTGCATACGTCGCCGAAGTTATTCGTTCAGGAATTCTCTCAATTCACCCCAGCCAGAGAGCGGCTGCAAGATCGCTCGGATTAACATCTGGGCAGACCATGCGCTTTGTGGTTTTGCCACAAGCGCTTCGTCGCGTCGTGCCGCCGCTGCTGAATGACTTTGTATCTCTGCTAAAGGACACAGGTTTAGTTTCAATTCTTGGAGTAACAGATGCGGTTCGCGCTGCGCAAATCAATGCCAGCCGCACCTTTAATTACACGCCTTATGTTGTCGCTGCAATTCTCTTCCTGCTGATCACAATTCCAATGACGCGCTACACCGATCGCGCGATTCGGCAACGCACACAGGCGCAGAACTCGGAAGGAGCGATTTAATGGCGAACGTTCTTGAGTTACAAAACGTCCGAAAAGCTTTTGGCGCTGAAGTTGTCTTAAACAACCTCTCATTACAAGTTCCCGAGCACACTGCTACCGTTTTAATTGGAGCATCTGGATCTGGAAAATCAACGCTGCTGCGATGTATAAATTTGTTAGAAACTATTGATGATGGACAGATTCTTTTAGATGGCCAAGAAATTACCGACCCGGCAATTAAAGTTGATGATGTGCGTCGTAAATTAGGCATGGTCTTTCAATCCTTCAATCTCTTTCCCCATAAAACCGTCCTTGAGAACATCACGCTTGCACCAGTGAAAGTTCAAAAGAAAA
>CAFBOU010000019.1_pt1 | contig 13507 bp, 9 predicted proteins | sample 7269551 | NCBI WGS metagenome assembly CAFBOU01 (sample SAMEA6814126, study PRJEB35770) | freshwater metagenome | biome: Freshwater; feature: Freshwater reservoir; material: water | place: Czech Republic | collected 2017-07-26 | depth 30m m
GCTTCATCACGGAACTTTCCTTCAGCTTCTAACTGACAGAAGATTCCGGTGGTGCCCAAGGTCACGCGGTGGATCAATACATATTCCGCGGGCAAATTAAGTTGGAATCCAATTTTTGCAGTTGGATTACGTGGATCGCCGACGCGGGCGCTCTGATCTCGTAGCCATTCGCGGGAGTATTTAAAGGTCTCGGTGCGAAGTGGCTCAACAAGTGGAACTAAGAAATCTAGAACCATTGCAGGATCTACATCTACATCAGGCAGAATAAATCCATCTTTCTTAAATCCGTCATATAACGCTTGCGCATCATCATCGAGTGCGTGCTTAAGCAGATTCTTAAATGGTTCAGGGAAACCATTGGGCAGGCGATTACACGCACCGAAATCGAGAACACCGATACGGCCATCGGCAAGTAAGCGGAAATTACCGGGATGCGGATCTGCATGTAATAAACCGGCGCGTTCTGGACAAGTGAAATGGAAACGTGCCAAACGCATGCCGGCGTTGTTGCGTTGCTCTTGGGTGCCTTCGGCAATTATTTTGGAGAGCGGTATTCCTTCTAACCATTCTGAAACCAAGACTTTATCGGAGGACATAACAACTTTTGGAATCGCAACATCTGGATCATTCTCGTATGCACGCCAGCAGGCTTCTTGCGCTTCGGCTTCATACTTGTAATCGACTTCTTCAATAATCCGCGCCCGCAGTTCTTCAAGTAAAGGTTTCATATCAAGACCTGGCATAACTAACTGGAAGATCTTGGCAAAGCGTTGGATCTGATTTAAATCTGAAACAAGCGCTTCGGCCGCTCCTGGGTATTGAATCTTTACTGCGACTGGTCGGCCATCTTTCCAAATACCTTTATGAACCTGCCCAATTGATGCTGATGCAGTTGGCTTATCTTCAAAAGATGTGAAGTTATCGCGCCAATCTTCCCCAAGTTCTTTTGCAAGAACTTTATGAACCACGCGAGTTGGCAGCGGTGGTGCTGACTCTTGCAACTTAGTTAAAGTTTCGCGATAAGGCTTGGCGATATTTTCTGGAAGCGCTGCTTCAAAGACAGAGAGCGCTTGACCGAATTTCATCGCTCCGCCCTTTAACTCTCCCAGAACTTTAAAGAGTTGCTCTGCAGTCTTCTCTTGAATATCTGCAACGACTAGTGATGATGATTGGCCAACTAGTTGTCTGCCCAGGCCCAAAACTCCGCGACCGGCGAGACCAACCGGAATCGAGACCATCTTCGCTGAACGAACAGCGGTCGAGCTCGGAATCTCCGTCTCGGTGATCTCTTTTTTCTTGATTTCCCTCTTGGCCATGGCGCCTATTGTTCAGAGAATTTTGCAGTTGCGCTAATTGAAAATCTAGCGCCAGCCACATCCACACAACGGGTGGCGGCCCACTGCTATGTGTTTTGTGTTACAGAGATCCAACAAGTCGATTGCTACCGCAGATGAAGAGAGAGAGCAGGAACCGGTATCTATTAATTTAACGAGTTCAGCGGCGATCAAACCCGCTAAATAGCTAGCGCCCGCAATCGGCATTTCTTCTCTATCTTTTCCGCCTTCTAGCAAAGTCGCACCGCTTTGATCAGCGATAGTAAGTTGGCAGCAACGGCTACAGGGAGTGATTCCTGGTTTAACAATTGGCGAAATGGTTAAGTATCCGCCGCTAATTTCACTAATTAGCAAATGTTCTTGGCCAGATGCCATCCAAAGCCCAAGTATCTCTGGATCGATCTCGCCAAAGTGGATCTTAATTATTTTCTCAGCAAAGTTATTGGGCAGCTCTTCGGCCGATTCCACCTTTACTGCTGGAAATAGCGCTAAGGATTTTGATTTATTGGCACTTGTCGTCGTAAAAACTTGTCCAATATCGGTTGAACTTATATATCCGCCGATCAGATCTAACTCCGAGATTTGTTCATTTCCCCGGCGAAACGATGGTGAAAATTGTGTATATGTGACTCCGCTGGTAAGTAATGCAGCATATAAATGTTGAACCGCACGTGAGTAACCAGAAATTTCTAGATGAGCGCTTTGGCGAGCGCTTACTTTAGAAACTCCCGAATCTAAAACTCCAGGCAACCACCGAGTTACAGTTAATTCTGGAGATATACGTTTCCTAATTTGTGCAAACGATGCATCTTTAATATGTTCGCTGGCTTTATTAGCGCGCTCTGAGATTTGAATCGCGCTCGAATGGGTTTCAAAGAATTCGCAATCGTGCAGTTGATCTACTAAATCAGATACCTGATCTGTGGCGAGTGAAAATGTCGCGGCAATTTCTGCGGCATTTGCACCTCGCTTGAGGGCGCCGAAAATCGCTGGAGCACTTGCACCGTAAATCGCGATGCGCTTGCGTAAGGTGCCGATAAAAAACTCATCGGGACGCGGCCCCGAATATAGGCTGATGCCAGATTTAAGAACGAGCTTTCTTGTCGTTGTAGTCATCTGCGAAGGATTGGTGATTATGCGATCGCACTGCTGCGAGGCCTGTGTATTGGCCGCAAGCGCGGGTGAAAAGTTTGACTAAGGGTTTAAAAATAAATTCACCCCGTGCTCGCCAACGAATGACGAACTACGGGGTGAATCCTTAAAGTCTTTAAGACTTGTTAGTGAAGTTACTGAGCCTTGCCAAGAATTCTGTTGACCTTGGTGCCACAGACTGGGCAGATGCCCTGTGCCATGCGACGACCAGAGTCTGAGATCTTCACAGTGCCTTCGAAGTCACGCTTCTCTTTGCACTTAACGCAGTAAGCGTCACCCTTGTATGTCTCTGCTGTCATAATTGCCTCCAATCGCCGAATGGGCTCTGAGCGCCCACGCGTACAAGCATGACGATACCCCCCGCCACGCTCAAATACGCTTAACTAACCCCTGTTTGTGCGTAGTTTTTTTAGCTCAACTGGCTCAGCCAGGGCGCGTTCGGCCGCCTCATACCCATCTAGATAGGCGCTGGCTAATTCTGCCCCTTCAAATCGGGCGAGAACCTCGGTGAACTCGGCTCCATGGTCAAAGTGCTCTAAATGGATCGCCTCATGGAAGAGGACGTAATCCAAGGCGTAATCAGGTGCGAGTTTTAGCCGATCTGAAATCCGGATCGTGCGATCGACGCTAGTGCACGAACCCCAGCGCTCGCGCATTGGTCGCCAATTTATTGAGGCCGGCCGCGCCGTGATCTCAGGGGCTAGGGATGCCAGTAATTCGCCCGTGCGCTGCAGCAGGGACTCCTCACTGGGTATCCGTGAAGATTCTTGGCTACGAATCTTTGCGATCATCTCAGGGACGATCGCGTGCTCATCTGCCTTACTCATCCGCGCCGGAATCGAGACGATGATCCGTCCACCTTGGCGGTAGGCAGAGATATTTCGTTTGCGCCGCGGCGAACGGATCACGATTATCTCACCCTCTGAAATACCAGGCAGGGTTAGATCACCTTCATCTGATTGATCTAGCGCCATAGATGAAAAGTACTCTCCAGAATCGCAAATTAGATTTATATCGATAAAATCTAAAGTACGTGTTGAGAGATTTAGCAGCAATTACTTTTAATTACATTACAAATTACAGGTGTGTCAAATCTCTATTTATTTGATTCTGGGCAGATTTGGACATAAGTTTCGCTTACGAAGTCCTCGGATAACTGTTTGATCTATCTGCAAGGGGAAGGCAGATAAATCAAAATAGCGGCCGGGGACTTCGCTTTTCTTTTCTCAGGTACTTCAGAGAAATCTAGATCAAACCAGAGAGATCATCTGGAATCGAAGTGCTCGCTAAAAACTTCTCTGGGTCCAGCAAATCCTCAGCCGTTGGCAACAACCCACTCCACACCTGATCGCGTTCTGCAACTGATTTAACTTCGCGAATCTTCTTCCAGAAGGCGCTCGCTTCACGAGTTAACTTTGGTGAGACCTGTAAACCAAGCATCGAAGAAAATAGTTGTTGTGCAGGAGCTGCGGCAGCGCGACGTCGTCGTAACGTTTCCCTTAGTTGCTCAATTGCAGGAAGTCGATCACCGGCAGCAAGAGCGGTTACTTCATCAGTCCAACCATCGATAAGCGCTAAAACTGTTTCAAGTTTTGCAAGTGCAATTTTCTGGGCAGGTGATTCCTCAGGTGTGAAGATTCCATTATCTAAAGCAAAGCTCATATTTTCTTCGGCGCTGGCTTGCATATTTTCGAAAGCGGTTTGTGCTTGGCGTTGAATCGCATCGATATCTATATGAATACCTTTTCCATAATCAACGATCGCGCTTTGAATATATGAAACCAGCCATGGGTTATTTGCAAAGAGGCGTGCAACAGCGCCTTCACGAAGTGCGTGATAGATAAATACTTCTGATTTAGCAATTTCTAACTCATCTGCCCAGTTTTCAATATTTTCGGGGATTAAAACTGGGTGAGCGGGATCTAAGAGCGAAAGACCCACATCATGTGCGCCGGTTACTGATGTGGCAAGGGTGCCGATTGATTGGCCCAGCTGCGTTGCAATCATCGTTCCGATAAAAGAACGGAGCATCATGGAGATCATCTCGATTGGTGGCTGGCCTTCGGTACTTTCGCCAGCCTGCGCGTTCATCGCCTGATCAAGTAAGTTCGTGATCGCACTGGATAGCCCGGCCGCCAAAGGCTCGATGGTCTTATGCCAACCAGAAATTGTTTGATCAACCCAATCTAAGCGGGTTGCAGAACTCGGTGCGCTGCTGGTGGCGGGGAAAGAGAGAGCTTCATCTAGCCAAATCTCAGAAATTTCAAAGGCGCTATTTACAACCGCTAACTCTTTTGTGGCGATTGGTTTTAAACCTTGCACAGTCACAAATTTCTTAGCGGTATCGCGAGCGGTGTTAATTGAGAGAACTTCTTCTCTGCCTTTTTCGTTACCACCTTGGCCAGCGTTTGCTACTTGTGAAAAAATCGTGGTGAAAGGATTTACAAAACCAGCTGGATTAATTCCAAGTTGCTCAAATTGCGCTCTCATCTGCTCTTGCATCTGGCGCATCATCTTTTCAAAATCAGGGCGGTTATTTTCCGGATCGTTTGAATCGTCTGGATCGTTTGGGATAAAACCAAAGCCCGCCATAACGTGACCCCAATCTCTAAATCTTATTTAAAGCAGTTAATCGTATAAACACCACCGATGAGAGATTTCTTCCCACAAGAGATAGGCTATCTAACATGTCCAACGCATTTATGGCTCTGATCTGGTGGGTTATCCCGCTGGCGGGGCTACTAGGCGCACTTGGCTATGTTGTCTGGGTAACGCAATTTAAATCGAAATTCGAATCTGAAACTACGCGCTCGGTCAGTCAATTTCAGCGCTTTCAAGAATCTTTCCGAGATGCAGAGATCACAATCGCAAGCGAGGATGAGATAAACCCTGGCGAAGCCAAAGCGAGCGATGCACCATAACCGGCTCCCACGCTTAGCCACTGCAACCCTCACCTTATTTTTCGGATTAGCCCTTTTCGCTCCACTGCCATTTGTTGTCCTGACACCAGGCAATGCGCAGGATGTACTTTCCAAGGTAATCACCCCAGCAAAAACTACGAGCACGCCATTGAAGTTCTATAAAGCAGATGGCCACATTTATTTATTATCAATATTAATTACCAACCCCGATGCCTATGTCACCGGGGCAGAGTTGATCTATTCATGGGCGCGTAGCGACTACTCAGTTATGCCACGCTCACTTTTCTATCGCGATGGAGTTAGCGCCACGAAGGAGAAGGCGATCGCCAAAACTGAAATGGTCGATTCGCAGCTAAGCGCCAAAGTTGCCGCCATCAAGTATTTACAGATCAATGCCAAGCCAAGTGATATTTCAATCTCGCTAGCGAAGACGGGTGGTCCCAGCGGCGGATTGGCATTTGCTTTAGGAATTGTTGAACTTCTCACCCCCGAGAATATTTTGCGCGGTCGCAGCGTTGCATCGACAGGAACAATTGATAGCGATGGAAATGTGGGTGGGATCGGTGGAGTTGCTGAAAAGATTTTGGCTGCGCACAAGGCAGGTGCGGATTTGATTCTGGTTCCCAAAAGTAATTGCAAAGATCTTGCACCTGGCGTTGCAAATATTCCCAAAGGTATAAAAATAGTCGCGGTTGGCACTTTAAAAGAGGCTATAACTGCGCTCAATTCGGCAGCCCCGCACAGTTGCGCTAACTTAGGAGCATGATGAAAAAACCAAGTCCGCTAGCCCTAACCTTCATAATTTTGGCGGTTCTCGCTGGAGCGCTCGTTGCCCTCAGTGGTTACTACGTAGATTGGCTCTGGTTTAAATCAGTCGGCTTCACCAGTGTTTGGTCAACAGTTCTAACGACCAAGATCACGCTCTTCTTAGTAGCTGGCTTAGTCACATCTCTAATAATTTCACTAAATATTTATTTGGCTTATCGCCGCCGCCCATTTGATGTTTCAATGGCGATGGAAGCGGACAACCTTGAGCGCTATCGCGCGACAATTGATCCGATCCGCAAATTAGTCTTTGCCGGAATTTCAGTAGTCCTCTTCTATTTTGGTGGAACCACGGGAGTGCAACTCTGGAGCTCTTGGCTGCAATTTAAGAACGCCACAGATTTCGGAGTTAAAGATCCACAGTTCGGAATGGATATCTCATTCTTTGCATTCCGTCTGCCATTTTTGCAAACACTTATTGGTTGGGCCATCTCAACTTTAATTTTGGCAACGCTAGCCAGCGTCGCAGTTCATTATGTATATGGCGGTATCCGCCCGCAGCTTCGCACTGATCGCATATCCGTCGCAGCTCGTGTTCAGATTTCAATTCTTCTCGGATTAATCGTTTTGATAAAGGCAATTGCTTACTGGTTTGATCGTTATGCCCTCGCGCTAAAAGAGAGCAGGCTAATTACGGGTCTCACATATACCGATGTGAATGCAACTTTGCCGGCGAAATCAATTCTGGCTGCGATCGCAGTTATCTGCTCGCTTCTCTTCTTTGCAAATATTGTCCGTAAATCTTTGATCTTGCCGGCAGCAGGAACAGCGCTGATGGTTGGAGCATCTGTACTAATTGCAGGTGTTTATCCAGGTGTAGTTCAGCAATTCCAAGTAAAGCCATCTGAATCTTCTAAGGAAGCCCCTTATATTCAGCGCAATATTGATTCAACTCGCGCCGCATATGGCCTTACTGATGTTGAGATCAAGGATTATCAAGCCACGCTTTCTACAAATTCTGGCCAACTCGCAACTGATGCTGCAACGATTGCAAATATTCGATTGATGGATCCAAACGTTCTATCTGCGACATTCCGTCAGTTGCAACAAATTAAGCCTTACTACACCTTCCCGGAATCACTAGATATCGATCGTTACACAGTTAATGGCGTACAACGCGATGCTGTTGTTGCAGTTCGTGAGCTAAATATTGAAGGTAACCCAAGCCGTAACTGGATCAACGATCACTTGGTCTACACACATGGCTTTGGTTTTGTTTCTGCATTTGGAAATTCAGTTGATGCCGATGGCAAGCCAACCTTCTTAGTTGGAGATCTTCCACCAACAAAGGGACTTGGAAAGTTTGAACCACGAGTTTACTTCGGTGAGAATGTTCCAGATTATTCAATTATCGGTGGACCTAAGACTGATACCCCAGTTGAATTCGATTATCCAGATGATGCTTCATCTAATGGTCAGAAGAACTACACCTACACAGGTAAAGGTGGAGTACCAATGGGTGGCTTACTTAATAAGTTGCTCTTTGCTATTCAATATCAAGAACAACGTATCGTTTTATCAAGTTTGATCAATTCAGAATCCAAGATTCTCTACAACCGTTCGCCACGTGAGCGCGTCGCTAAAGTTGCTCCATGGCTAACTCTTGATGGAGATCCATATCCAGCGATCGTTGATGGAAAGATCCAATGGATTATCGATGGCTTCACTACAAGTGCTGGTTATCCATATTCGCAGACAACTTCGTTAGGCACAGCGACTACTGATGCGCTAACAACTAACTCAACTTCAATCACTGCGCAGACCAATAAGAACATCAACTACATCCGAAACTCAGTTAAAGCCACTGTCGATGCCTATGACGGCACAGTCGTTCTCTACCAATGGGATGAGAAAGACCCAGTATTAAAGACTTGGATGAAGGCATTCCCAAATACTGTGACCCCAAAGAGCAAGATGTCAGCACAGTTGCTTGAGCACATCCGCTACCCAGAAGATCTCTTCCGCGTACAACGTGATGTGCTTAGTTCTTATCACGTACAAACCGCTGCAGCTTTCTACGGCGGACAAGATTTCTGGCGCGTACCTCGCGATCCTTCTACATTCGGTGCCAATGCTGGAGCGCAGCCTCCGTATTACATGACTTTAGAAATGCCAGGAACTGATAAACCAACCTTCGCTTTAACAACTCCATTTGTTCCACGCGGTGGCCGTGAAAACCTTTCTGCCTTTGCAGTTGTTGATTCCAACAATGGACCGAATTACGGAAAAATTTCAGTATTACAACTTCCACGAAGCACAAACGTCGCCGGTCCTTCGCAAGTTGCTTCAAACTTTGAAGCTAAACCAGAAGTCGCTAACTCGCTCTCACTTCTTCGCCAAGGCGGATCAGATGTAGTTCTCGGCAACTTGTTGACGCTTCCTGTTGGTGGCGGATTGCTTTATGTGCAACCGGTATATGTAAAAGCGACTGCAAACTCAGCTGCATATCCACTTTTACAGAAAGTACTCGTTTCATTCGGTGATGTAATCGGATACGACAGTTCGCTCAAAGGCGCGCTTGATCAAGTATTCGGCGGAAACTCCGGAACCTCTTCTTCCGGTACACCAGTAACATCGAATACCAATAATGCATCTGCAGATCTAAAGTCTGCGCTACAAAATGCAAAGCAAGCGATTGCTGATGGAAATGCGGCACTTGCTAAGGGAGATTTTGCAGCATATGGACGCGCACAAGATCGCTTAAAGGCGGCACTTGCCGCTGCTATTGCTGCCGAAGGACGCAAGTAATTTCATTCGCTAAATAGGCGGATTTGGCTATTACTTGCACAACCTTTAGACTGACACTTCCGACGCGGGGTGGAGCAGCTCGGTAGCTCGCTGGGCTCATAACCCAGAGGTCGTAGGTTCAAATCCTGCCCCCGCTACCAATCAGAACAGCACATAGATCTCAAGGGATCCGTGTGCTTTTCTATTTGATACGTAGCGAGTTTGTAACCACAAATAACGAGCTAACTGCCATCGCTCCCGCGGCATACATCGGTGTTAATAAACCGGCTGCAGCAATCGGTATCCCGATCACGTTATAGGCAAAGGCCCAAATAAGATTAGATTTTATCGTCCGCAGAGTGCGCTTAGAAAGTGTCAACGCATCAACAACGCTCATTAACTCGGGGCGCATCAAAGTTATATCAGCGCTAGAAATTGCGGTATCTGTGCCGGTACCCATCGCCATACTTAAATCTGCGGCGGCAAGGGCTGCAGCATCATTGATGCCATCGCCAATCATTAAGACGGTGTGACCAGATTCTTTTAGCGCATTCACACGCGCCAATTTCTCATCAGGTAAAGCTCGCGCAATTACATGCTCGCCCTTAATTCCAACTAAACGCGCAATCGCACCAGCGCTTTCATCGTTATCGCCGGTTACCAACCATGGAGTAATACCATTATCAACGAGAGCTGAAATTGTTGCGGCAGCATCTGGCTTAACTTGATCACCGATAGCGAAAACGGCGATCGCAACGCCATCCCATGCAAGTACTGCAACGGAGTAACCAAATTCTTCGCCTCGTTTAATTGCTTCGGCGATTGCTGGATCAAAAGTTGTCGCGCTGTGAGCGATAGCTTTAGGTGTTCCGATTAGAACAACTGGTGAAATTGAACCAAGCAGAACTCGTCCAGCAACGCCTGCACCAGGAGTTTGCGTGAACTCGACAACTTCATGGTGAGTTGCTCCACTTGCTAAAGCGTGTGATGAAATCGCTTGCCCAACAGGGTGATCGTTAGCCAATTCAAGAGATAGCGCAGATGACAAGATCGACTTCTCGTTTAATAGCCCCGAATAGGTTGCACCCAATACTTTATGTGCACTTATTGGAATCGTGGCATCGTGAACTTTCATTACTCCCGTTGTGAGTGTTCCGGTCTTATCGAGAACAACGACATCTACTTTTCGTGCGAGTTCTAATACACGAGGCTGTCTCAAGACAATTCCCCGAGATGCACCACGTCCAGATGCGACTAAGAGAGCAACTGGTGTGGCTAAACCAAGTGCACACGGGCAGGCGATTACAAGAACGGTAATTGCAATCTGAATTGATTGTGCAATTGAGTGTCCGGCTCCATCGTTTCCGATGTAATACCAAGCGAAGAAGGTGCCAACTGCGAGCAATGTAACTGTTGGCACAAAGATGGCTGCAATCTTGTCAGCAACTCTTTGAATTGGGGCTTTCTCACCTTGGGCTTGCACCACCATTGCAGTTATGCGCGCTAGTTCAGTATCGCTACCTACCCGCGTTGCTCTGACAATTATTCGTCCATTGTTATTAAGTGATGCGCCAATTACGCGCGAACCAGGCGAGACCTCAATCGGAATAGATTCTCCAGTTAGCATTGAATTATTCACAGAAGAAGTTCCTGAAATAACTAAGCCATCTGTAGCAACTCGTGCGCCTGGTTTAACGATAAAGTCATCACCGATTGCAAGTTCTGTGATTGGAATTATCACTTCCAACCCATTGCGCAGAACGGTAACTTCCTTGGCACCGAGAGTGAGCAAGGTTGATAAAGCGCTACTCGCACGATGCTTTGCCCGTGATTCCAGGTGGCGCCCGAGAATTACAAATAAGAGAACCCCTGCGGCAACTTCGGTATAAACATCACCAGTTCCGGTTGCATTGGCATAGATAGACCATCCAAAAGCGCTGAGCGAACCGAGTGAGATCAACGAATCCATAGTTGGATGGAAGAAGTTGCGAAGTGCTGCGCGATGTATCGGCAGTGCAACAATTAAAATTAGCGGCGCAGTCAGGCCAATTGCCAGCCACGCAGTTGGTGAATATAGCGGCGGCAGAATATTTAGCGAGCTTAATGTGCTCAAAATCTGGATATCTAATTCGGCGTGCCATTGTTCAATCATAGAAATTGCGATTGCTGGAATCGCAAAGAGAATTGCAAAGAAAAGGGCAACCCCAGACTTTTTACTGTGCAGCGCAGGAGTTGCTCCATCTGCAATCAAAATGGCGCTATATCCCACGCTCTTAATTTTCTTAACTATCTCGCTACTTTTAATTTCAAGTGGAGCCAAGATATGAACGGTTTCAGTGGCAAAATTTACGCTAGCGCTTACGCCATCTATCTCGTTTAAAGTTTTTTCAATTGTGTTAACACAAGAAGAACAGGTCATTCCCGTGACTGAAAAGGTGCGCGGTTCAATGGCCATTTAATTTATCTACAATCTTTTGATGAATCACAGAGTTAGTAGATAACCCACTGCCACCTAAGCAGCCATCAACGCCTGCGACATTGGTAAATCTGCCACCTGCTTCGCGCACAATTATGTCGAGCGCTGCCATATCCCAAATTGCTAGCGTTGGTTCGGCGGCAACATCTACGGCACCTTCGGCAACTAACATATGTGACCAGAAGTCGCCGATTCCACGAGTGCGCCATGCATCGGCTAAAAGTTCTTGGAATGGAGCAAGGCGCTCACCCCAACCTATGAAATCAGAGTATGAGATAGAAGAATCTTTTATTTCAGAGACTTGCGAAACAGAAATTCTCTCGGGAGCTGCCTTATTTACCGAAACGAATGCGCCATTGCCTTCGCTGGCATGCCAACGACGAAATAGCGCGGGTGCGCTTACGACGCCTACGACTACGACTTCAGAGCCATCGCTCTGTTTTTCGATCAAGCCAATCAAAGTTGCCCAAGTTGGTACTCCACGCAAAAAATTCTTTGTGCCATCGATTGGATCTATTACCCAATATCTATCTGCGCCACCAGTATCACTTCCAAATTCTTCACCAACAATTCCATCATCAGGGCGATGGCTCTTAAGTAATGCGCGGATCGCTTCTTCAGATGCTTTATCAGCATCTGTAACTGGTGTGTTATCTGGCTTAGTTGAAACAATTAAATCTATAGATTGATAGCGCGCTAAAGTAACTGAATCCGCGGCATCAGCCAGGCGCATTGCTAGCGCCAGATCATTGCCCCGCGTTAAAGACATGTTGTCAGTCTAGCGCGGGCGGGTTTGAATCTTTAAGTTCTAGAAGTGAGCGCAGACTTGCTACGCGCGCTGTTCTTTCGTTATTTACAACACCTTTCGGCGCAGCCCACTCATTTAATTGGCAGCCTACTTCGTGATGCGAGCAGTTAGGCATACAACTTTGCGTGACTTCGGAAAGGTCTTCAAATGCGGCAACGATTCGATTGGAATCTAAATGAGCCAGACCGAAAGCGCGAATTCCTGGCGTATCAATTATCCAACCCTGGGATGGAGAAAGATCTGTGGCTAAGGGCAGTGCGATTGCGCTGGAAGATGTATGCCTTCCGCGCCCGGTTACATCATTTACATCGCCGGTTACGCGCTCGGCATGCGGAACCAGCGCGTTAATTAAAGTTGATTTACCAACTCCAGAGTGGCCTACAAGTACGGATGTCTTGCCATTTAGCATCGCAAAGAGCTTTGCTAGATCAGCTTCACGCGAACCTGACTTAATGGCGGCAGTTGCAATTTCTACACCAAGAGTTTCATACTCATGTAGAAAATCTGGAACAGCGGCAACATCAGTCTTAGTTACCAATAAAATTGGTTTAATACTTTCGTGAAAAGCACAGACTAAGAATCTATCAATAAGCCCGCGGCGTGGTTCTGGATTTGCTGCCGCAACAACAATCACCAATTGATCAATGTTGGCAACAATGGTGCGTTCCATTTTGGCTGCATCATCTACTGTGCGACTTAAACTGTTGCGGCGCGGTTCAATTGAAACGATTCGCGCAAGTGATCCTTCGGTACCGGTCACATCTCCAACTAAGTTAACTAAATCTCCAACGACCACAGATTTCGGTCCCATTTCGCGGGCCTTCATTGCAGTAACAATTTCTCCAGTATGAGTTATGCATGTTGTGCGACCGCGATCAACCGTTGTTACTAGCGCTTGAATAGCATCAGAATGCGATGGACGATCTTTACTGCGCGGGCGCGTACGTCGCGCTGGGCGAATACGAGCATCAGACTCGTCAAATTCGCGTGGCGTCATGAGATCAAACTCTGCCAAAGTCCAGGAAAGTCCGGAAGCGTTTTACGGGTTGTGGCAACGTTTTCAATTTCGATACCTGGCACTACCAAACCAATAACTGCACCCGCAGTGGCTAAGCGATGATCATCGTAGGTATGGAAAGTTCCAGCGTGCAAACCTTCACCAAACTTGCCGGCAGGTGTAATTCGAAGGGAACTCTCTTCCTCACCAACGCTTCCACCAAGTGAGTTAATTTCGCGGGTCAACGCTGCTAAACGATCGGTTTCA
>CAFBOU010000021.1_pt1 | contig 12622 bp, 13 predicted proteins | sample 7269551 | NCBI WGS metagenome assembly CAFBOU01 (sample SAMEA6814126, study PRJEB35770) | freshwater metagenome | biome: Freshwater; feature: Freshwater reservoir; material: water | place: Czech Republic | collected 2017-07-26 | depth 30m m
CTTGCCTGAACGCTTGCTATCTGTTCAGTCGCATTTGCAGGCGCTTCATCGCTTATTTGGCTTGCGATTGCTCCAACTCCGACTATTGCAAGAGCGGCAGCAGCAATAAGCGCTGGAACGAGTCGACTTACCTTCTTTGGAGATGGCACAGAATCAGCATCTGCTAACTCCATCCATTCAGGCTTCTGTGGAGGTGTCATTACTGCCCCTTTCGTTAAGTGAAAAATAGGGCATTAGCCTTAGAAGAGCCTGAGAACACCAGGCGACAATGCTGAGTAATCTGTACTAGTGCAAGATCAAGCGAGCGTAACTCTCAAAGTCAGAGCGATTTCTTATCTCGAACTGATGAAATTGAGAGTAGTTGAATTACTTTTGGTAACCACCTTGCCAGCGATGGTGCTGGCTCAGCAAGGACTTCCTTCACTTAAATTAACTCTTGCTACTTTAATCGGTGGAACGCTCGCCGCCGGAAGTGCAAATGCATTTAATATGGTTATAGAAGCTGATTCAGATAAGTTAATGAAACGCACCGCTAAACGTCCACTTGCTACTGGTGTCATCAGCAAAATCGAGGCAACGATTTTTGCAACTTTCATTGGTTTACTTTCCCTTGGCATCTTTCAGATTTATACAACAACAATGGCTACTTTCTTATCTTTTGTAGCCATAGCGTTTTATGTGATTATTTATACGATTGCGTTAAAGAAAAGAACTCCGCAAAATATTGTTTGGGGCGGAGCTGCTGGGTGTATGCCAGCGCTGATTGGTTGGGCTGCAATAACAAATTCCTTATCAGTAACAGCTTGGTCTTTCTTCCTCGTAATCTTCTTCTGGACTCCGCCACACTTTTGGGCGCTAGCTATTAAATATAAAGATGACTACGCCGCGGCGAGTATTCCGATGCTGCCAGTAGTTGCCAGCAAAACCCATCTCCTTCGCCAGATGTGGGTTTACACAATTGCGATGATCGCTTCGTCCGTCGCGCTGTTTATAAATGCGAATTTACAGTTTTGGGCGCAAGCGACCAACTTAGTTTTAGGAGTTGTATTCACTCTTCAACTTAGAGGGCTGGATGAAAAATCTGAAAATTACGAAAAAGCTGCGGTCAGAATTTTTCAATGGTCTATAAGTTACTTGAGTTTGTTATCCGTGTTGCTAGTTGCGGCTCAATTATTAAAAGCTTGAGTTAAATCCTTAATCAAGTCATCTACATGTTCTAAACCAACTGATAATCGAAGCACGGATGGCGTTATTCCCATCTCAGCTTGAACTTCAGGTGATAAGCGCCGATGCGTAGTCGAAGCTGGGTGCGTAATAAGCGATTTGCTATCGCCTAAGTTATTGGAAATATCAATGATTCGCAGTGAGTCCATAAACTTAAAAGCATCTTTTTGCGAACCAGCGAATTCGATACCAATTGTGCTGCCACCACCGCTCATCTGTTTCTGCACAATTGCATAATCAGGATGTGATTTAAGTCCAGGGTATTTAACCGATTTGATTTCTTTTCGAGTTTCAAAGAATTCAGCGATTGCTTTGGCATTTTCTGACATTCTTTGCACGCGCATTTCCATGGTTTCCAAAGACTTTAAAAGTACCCAAGCATTAAATGGACTAAGCGATGGTCCGGTGTGGCGGATAAAAGGAATTAAATATTCGTGGATGTAAGAAAAAGATCCCAAAACAGCGCCAGCAAGTACGCGACCTTGGCCATCGATGTGTTTGGTTGCAGAATACATAACAACGTCTGCGCCAAGCTGAAGTGGTTTTTGCAAGACAGGAGACGCCATTACGTTATCGACGATCACGGTTGCGCCAACTTTATGAGCTAAATCGCTAACCATTTGGATATCTACTATTTCCATCAGTGGATTGCTAGGTGATTCAATAAATACAATTTTTGTTGGCTTACTCAAGGCGGCGGCCCAAGTTGCTGGGTCATTTCCTTTTACTAGTTCAACGGTGACGCCCCACTTAGGTAAAATTTCGGTGAGCACAACGTGACAGGAACTAAACATCGCAGCAGATGCGACGATGTGATCGCCTGCACTTACTAAACATGCAACAGAGGCAAACATCGCCGACATTCCAGATCCGGTGGCAACACAATATTCTGCGCCTTCAATTGCCGCTAAACGTTTTTCGAACATCTGAATAGTTGGATTGTGGAATCGGCTGTACAAGTAATGATCAGTTTCATCAGCAAAGGCATCAAAGGCTTCTTGCGCAGATGAATATGTGAATCCGCTATTTAAATAGAGCGCTTCGGAAGTTTCACCGAATCCAGAGCGAGCCAAACCAGCGCGCACCGCATCAGTTTGGGGATTTACATCCCAATCTGGCGCAGGCCTCTGGTTGCGTGGCTGATAGCCCCAAGTTTCTTTACTCACAGAGATAATTCTAAGGTGCAATTGCTATATTCAATACATGTCTAATCTAGCGATCTCAGTTGATGATTTGAGCAAGAAGTACGGGACCGGGCTCGCTGTATCGCACGCGAAATTTGAAGTACCGCTCGGCACAATTTGTGGATTTGTTGGTCCAAATGGTGCCGGTAAGACGACCACAATTCGCATGCTCCTCGGTCTGATTTCGCCTACGGGTGGAAAGGGTGAAATTTTAGGCGCACCAATTACATCTCCAGATAAGTACCTATCTAGCGTTGGCGCGATGATCGAAGGTCCAGCTTTTTATCCGGCACTTTCAGGGGCAGAGAATTTACGAGTCTTAGCAACGCTTGGCGGATTTCCACAAGAACGCGTCGATGAATTACTTAAACAAGTTGGTTTAGCAGACCGTGGTAAATCCAAGTACAAAACATATTCACTTGGTATGAAACAACGTTTAGGAATAGCTGCAGCGCTGCTGCCAAATCCAAAGCTGTTAATTCTCGATGAACCTACCAATGGCCTTGATCCCGAAGGTATTCAAGAAATCCGCCAATTACTGCGCAGCCTTGCCGATAACGGAACCACCGTCTTTGTTTCATCTCACTTGCTTTCTGAGCTTGAATTAATTAGCGAATACTTAGTCATGTTGCGAAAAGGTGAAGTAGTTTTTGCTGGACCGATTCAAGATCTCTTTGATCAGCAACAACCATTTATGATTGTTAAGACTGAGCACGAGCAAGATTTACCGAAGATAATCGCAATCGCCGAAGGCGCAGGGCATAAAGCACATTTGCGCGATGGCACCGCCCACATCGAAGGACCAGCCGAATGGTCCGGAACTTTAAATAAATTGGCTTTTGAAAGTGGAATTCTTTTAACTCAGCTTTCACCCCAACTGCCGAACCTCGAAGAAACATTCTTTGAGCTGACAGGGGAACAGAAATGATAAGAAGTATCGTTCGAATTTTCTTTGCAGAATGGCGAAAATTGCGTCGCCCAACGCTTCTTGTTGGCACTTTAGGAGCCGTAGCCTTCTTCAGCGTTTTAGTATCTTCTTTCCTCTTCTTAATGATCGATTCACCACAAGGAAATGGTGATCGTGGCGTTCGCATTACGCGTGAGATGCTCTCGCTCTCCAGCGGTGCCACCCAATCATTTGCCAGCATTGGCAATCTATTAGGAATCATTGCGCTTTGCGTATTTGCAGCCCAAACAGCGCAAGAGTATTCACTCGGAACCCTGCGAAATCTCTTAGTTCGCCAACCAGGGCGTATAAGAATTTTGGTCGGCAAATTAGCATCGATGAAAGTTTTCGCGATCATCATGACTTTGGTAAGCGCTGTTATTTGCATCGGAGTCTCATACGCACTTGCCGGCGGGAAGAATGTAAGCACTGATCTCTGGTTTAACGGTGATGGTCGCTTAGAAATTGCTAAAACTCTTTTAAATGTTTATATCTCAATCCTGGGCTTTGGTATTTTCGGAATGGTTTTAGGAATAGTTCTCCGCTCACCAATTAGCTCAATTTCACTAGGTGTGCTCTGGCTACTAATTATCGAAAATCTTGTGGGCGCACTTAAATCCAGCACGTTAAATTGGCTTCCAGGAAACCAATTGGGAACTATCGCAACCGGTGGCAGTCAAAACGTTTCTTACTCGCATGCACTTTCACTGTCAGCGATCTATGTCAGCGCTACGCTGGTGATTGCAACGGTGCTATTTACTAAGCGAGATGTATCCAACTAGCGACACTTGCTGCAATCTCCGAAGTTACTCAGGTTACTGATTTATTCTGAGGGCTTACTTGTTGGAGGTTCTGTGTCACATCGCAGTAAGGCGCTAGCGCTAGCCATAATTTTTGGGCTAACGCTGACGACGACTCCCGCAATCGCAGCAACTCCAAAGCCAACTCTGGCACAAATTGAAGCGGCGAAGAAAGCTGAAGCGGCTAAGAAAAAGGCGGCCGATGCCGCGGCAAAGAAATTGGCGGCAGCAAACCAAACTTTGCGTTCTTTAACCGCAAAGGCAAATGCTGCGCAAGCGCTATATGTAAAAGCCAAGAAAGAGTTAGCGGTGGCAACAGCTGCAGCGAAAGCAGCGGCTGCATTCGCCCTTGAAACTCAACAAGCAGTTTCTGAAGCTCATCGTGTGATTGGAAAAATGGCAGCAAGTGCATACATCTTGGGCGGTTCATTGACTGAGATCGAACCATTGCTTAGTTCAAATGGCCCACAAGATTTGATCGACCAGATTACGACTTTAGATAAGTTAGGAACTCAAAACACTTTAGCGCTCGAGCGTTACAAGGCTGCAGAAGTTATTGCGCGCGCTGCAAAGATTAAGGCAGATGCAGCCAAGACTGCGCAAGAAACTGCGACCGCCAAAGTTGCTGCGGCAAAGAAAGTTGCTGATGATGCCAGAGCGCTGCAGAAGAAAGAAGTTGATAAGTTACAAGCGATTCAAGATAAGTTAGCGAAAGAGTTAGCTGGCGCTAAAAAAGTTCGAATCACTCTTGAACAGCAACGTGCGCTAGCGCTGCTCGAAGAAAGTTTGGCAAACACCGCTGCCAACACCGGTGGGCAGAAGAAAGTTTGGCCGGATATAGGCTTCAAGGGCCGATCAACAATTCGTTCATCAGAGGCGCAACGTGCTGCAGCAGTTGCTTATGCAAAGAAACAAGTATTGGCACGCAAGCCATATATTTGGGGCGCGCAAGGACCAAATTCATTCGACTGTTCAGGACTTGTATTCGCCGCATATAAATCTGCAGGTTTAACTTGGCCGAACTGGGATCGCCTTAACTCTTCACTTTATGCTGGCTACACCAAACATGTTTCCCTCAACGAACTTGTGCCTGGAGATCTGCTCTTCTACTCATATAAAGGAACTGTTTCCTCGATCCATCACATCACAATTTATGCAGGCAACGGAATGATGTGGGAGGCAAATTCAACGAAGAAGGGCCTGATCTTCTCAAATATTTACAGTATCGACGGGCTTATGCCATTCGGCGGTCGGGTCTAGAGTTGGCCCATGACTTCGGCGCTGCTAGATCTTCGTAACGCAGTTCGGCCTTACTTAGAAAACTTAACCGCCGGCGATAATGCGATCGTTGCTGTATCTGGCGGCGCAGATTCTCTTTCTCTTGCTTACTCCTTAATTAAGGAGGCGCCTGAATTAGCCATCTCTTTAATTGCAGTGACGATTGATCATCAATTGCAATCTGGATCAGGTGAAAACGCAAAAAAAGTGCAAGAACAATTAAAGGCGATGGGGTATCAAGAAGTAATTATTGAAAAAGTCTCTGTTGTAGAAAAATCCGGACTCGAAGCTGATGCACGCACCGCAAGATATGCCGCGCTGGATGCACTTGCACATGCATATGGAGCGACCCAAATTTTCTTAGGCCATACACGAGATGATCAAGCCGAAACAGTTTTACTCGGCTTAGCGCGAGGTTCTGGAACCAGATCCTTATCTGGCATGGCAAGCATTAACGGAAAATATGCGCGCCCATTTTTACTATTGACGCGTGCGCAAACTGTTGCCGCATGTAAAGAAGCGGGATTAACTCCATGGAATGATCCGCACAATGTAAATGAGAAATTTTCACGAGTACGTGTGCGAAATAAAGTAATGCCTGTGATGGAGGAAGAGATTGGTCCCGGCATCGCAGCGGCTCTGGCACGAAGCGCGGCAATTTTGCGTGATGATGCCGATGCCTTAGACGAGATGGCCCAAGCAGTTATTTCACGAGTTGATTTGAGCGACTTGGATTGCGCCGCTTTAGCCGAGCTGCCACGAGCGATCCGATCCCGCGTGCTTCGCGCCGCGATCTACTCTGCAGGCGCCCCCAGCGGCTCTGTGAGCGCAGATCACCTAGCTGGCGTTGAGGCGCTGGTCACTTCTTGGCGTGGCCAAGGAGAGGCGAGCCTGCCGGGTGGTGTGAAGGTTGCCCGGATTTCGGGCAGACTTTCGCTCTTAGCCCGTCCATAAATCTCATCAGGAGATTTGATATTAAAGGAGTCCCTAAGTGGATCTAGCTGCTGTCGGCACAGATGTTGAACGCGTAATTGTTACTGAAGAGCAATTGCAATCAAAAGTTGCTGAACTCGCTGCGCGCGTTGATGCTGATTACAAAGATCGTGACTTACTTCTTGTCGGTGTTTTAAAAGGCGCGATTATGGCGATGGCTGATCTAACTCGTGCAATGCAACGCCATATTGATATGGATTGGATGGCAGTTTCTTCTTACGGTTCTGGAACTAAATCAAGCGGCGTGGTTCGCATCCTTAAAGATTTAGATCGAGATATCACAGGGCGAAATATTTTAATTGTGGAAGATATTGTTGATTCTGGTTTAACTCTCTCTTGGTTGCGCGCCAACTTAATGTCACGTGGCGCAGCATCAGTAGAAATCCTCGCAATTTTACGTAAACCAGAAGCAGCAAAAGTTGAAGTCGAATGTAAATACGTTGGCTTTGATATCCCACCTGATTTCGTTGTTGGTTATGGTTTAGATTTTAACGAGAAGTACCGCAACCTCTCATTCGTCGGTGTGCTGGCTAAGCACATGTACTCATAAGGATCGCGGCTAAAATATGGAGAAGAAGAACCCTTTGAAAAAGAAAGCAACTAACAAATCTGTAAAGAGCAAAAAGCCTGCCAAGAAAGTTCCAACAACGCGCGCTGGCCGCATCGTACGAGGCCCACTTTTCTGGATAGTAGTTGCGATTCTTGGAGTTTCGATTTTTGGGCAAATTACCAGCGTTGGTAATCGTTACACCGAGATTCGCACCTCACAAGCCCTAGATGCGATTGCTCAATCAAAAGTTGAATCTGCTCTGGTAATCGATAAATCTCAGAAACTGCAGTTAATTCTCAAGCCAGGCAATTTAATCAATGGTGCAAGCAAAGTTGAGGCGGCTTATGTAATCCGCCAAGAGCCGACGATTGTTGATGCTCTAACTGGAAATCCACCATCAAAAGGCTGGAACGTTAGCGTTCCGACTCAATCACTATTTGTCTCATTCTTATTTTCAATTGCCCCAATCCTTTTAATTGGCTTCTTATTCTTCTTCTTAATGAGCAATGCTCAAGGCGGAAATAAAGTATTTTCCTTTGGAAAATCGCGGGCGAAGTTACAAGATAACGATGTTCCGCAAAACACCTTTGCCGATGTTGCTGGCGCTGACGAAGCGATCGCCGAGCTGGAAGAAATTAAAGATTTTCTGGCGAACCCGCCTAAGTACGCGCTACTCGGAGCCAAGATCCCTAAGGGAGTTCTTTTATATGGCCCTCCCGGAACAGGTAAAACTTTATTGGCGCGCGCAGTTGCTGGAGAAGCGAAAGTTCCTTTCTATTCCATTTCTGGTTCTGACTTTGTAGAAATGTTTGTTGGAGTTGGTGCAGCGCGAGTTCGTGATTTATTTGCACAAGCAAAAGCAAATGCTCCAGCAATCGTCTTTGTTGATGAAATTGATGCGGTCGGACGTCAACGTGGCGCTGGCATGGGTGGCGGACACGATGAACGTGAGCAGACCCTCAACCAATTATTAGTCGAGATGGATGGATTCGAAACCGGTGGGCAAGTAATTCTTATCGCCGCTACCAACCGTCCAGATGTATTAGACCCTGCACTTTTGCGTCCAGGTAGATTCGATCGCCAAATTGCGGTAGATCGCCCAGATCTAAAGGGTCGCGAAGAAATTCTAAAAGTTCATGCAAAGACAAAGCCGTTAGCCGATGAAGTTGAACTATTGAATTATGCGCGTCGTACACCTGGGTTTACCGGCGCAGATTTAGCAAATGTATTAAATGAGGCAGCACTTTTAGCAGCTCGTGAAGAGAAGAAAGTTATCTCTAACTCGCAAATTGACGAGGCGATTGATCGTGTAATGGCTGGTCCACAACGTAAATCACGGATCATGTCTGATGAAGAACGTCGCGTAACCGCTTATCACGAAGCAGGACATGCGCTCGTTGCACATGCACTTCCACATACAGATCCAGTACATAAGATCACGATCATGCCGCGTGGTCGGGCACTTGGTTACACAATGGTTCTACCTGATGATGACAAGTACTCAACGACTCGCAATCAATTGTTAGATCAGTTGGCATATTCACTCGGTGGACGTGCTGCAGAAGAGTTAATCTTCCACGATCCATCAACTGGCGCTTCAAATGATATTGAAAAGGCAACGGCGCTAGCTCGCGCAATGGTTACCCAATATGGAATGACCGAAGCAATCGGCGCAATCAAGTTGGGCACAGATGCCTCCGAACCATTTATGGGGCGCGATTATGGACATCAACGCGATTATTCTGAAAGCGTTGCCGCCACAGTTGATGCTGAAATCCGTAATCTGATTGAAAATGCTCATCAAGAAGCATTCGATATCTTGGTAGAAAATCGCACAACGTTGGATGCAATGGTTCTGCAATTACTTGAGAAAGAAACGCTCAATAAAGAAGAAATATCAGCGATTTTTGCCAAGGTAAATTCTTGGCCACGACGTCCCTCATGGACTGGTTCATCAACACGTATTCCCTCACAACAACCACCTGTCGCCGTACCTGAGCGAGCAGTTGTTGCACCGGTTGTTGAGAAGAAACCAACGCGCGTTAAGAAGAGTACAAATAAGGAAAATTCTTAATAGTGAATGAAGTAAATCCAATTTCAATGGGACCTGATGCGGGGCGTGCGCTTCATCCTTTTGATGAGGCACGTGCCGCTGCAGCTGTACGTGAGTTACTTCTGGCGCTCGGCGAAGATCCAGATCGTGAAGGCTTGCAAGAAACGCCTGCGCGTGTGGCTCGAGCATTTAAAGAGAATTTTGAAGGACTCTGGAAATCTCCGGAAGAAGTTCTTACGACAACATTTGATATCGGCCATGAAGAGTTAGTAATCATTCGTGATATCGAAGTCTTTTCACACTGCGAGCATCACCTAACTCCATTTCATGGCGTTGCGCACGTTGGTTATATCCCTCGCGGAAAAATCACAGGGTTATCTAAAGTTGCCCGTTTAGTTGATCTCTTTGCGCGTCGTCCACAAGTACAAGAGCGATTAACAACTCAAATTGCTGACGCAATGGTGAAAATTCTTGATCCCATGGGTGTGATAGTAATTATTGATTGTGAGCACTTGTGTATGTCGATGCGAGGAGTGCGCAAATCTCAAGCTCGAACAACTACAAGTGCGGTCCGTGGTGTCTTGCGCGATCCCGCCACACGTGCAGAAGCAATCAGCCTAATTACCAAAGGCTAAAAAATGTCTGGCACTCAGATGAAGATAATGGGTATTTTAAATGTAACTCCAGATTCATTTGCTGATGGTGGAAGACATGACACTTACGAAAAAGCGGTAGCGCGCGGATTAGAAATGATTTCTGAAGGCGTTGACATTATTGATATTGGCGGAGAATCCACTCGCCCCGGTGCCACACGAGTGTCTGCCGCTGAAGAACAAGCCAGAGTAATTCCAGTAATTGAAAAATTAGCGCAATCAGGTGTTCCAATCAGTATCGACACAATGCGCGCTCAGACCGCAGAATTGGCAATTACTGCCGGAGCAAGCATTGTTAATGACGTTAGCGGTGGGCTGGCAGATGATCTAATGCATGAAACTGTCGCCGAAATGGGTTGTCCCTACATACTGATGCATTGGCGCGGCCATTCAAAAGATATGAATAACCGCGCTCTTTACGACGATGTGGTTAAAGAAGTAATCGCTGAGCTCAGTATTCAAATCGAAGCTGCGCTGCGAAGTGGCATTGCCAAAAATAATTTAATAATTGATCCAGGACTAGGTTTTGCCAAGGATGCCCCACACAACTGGGAAATTTTAGATCGGCTAGAAGAGATTATCGAATTGGGTTATCCGGTATTGATTGGTGCATCACGTAAGCGCTTTCTTGGGGGTGAAACTCCTGATGAGCGAGAGACTGCAACTATCGAGCTTACTAAATCACTCCTTGCTAAAAATATATGGGGAGTTAGAGTTCATAGCGTGAGCCCGCATAAGAATTTGGTATTGGCTAATGGCTGATTTAATCGAGATTAAAGGAATTAAAGCATTTGGCTACCACGGAGTTTTTGAATCAGAAAATATCGCTGGACAAGATTTTTATGTTGATATTTTTATGGAATTGGATTTAACGCGTGCGAGTGTTACAGATGATGTAAATGACACCGTCAATTATGCAGAAATAACCGATTTAGTTGTTGAAGAAATTACGGGTGAACGAGTCTCGCTTATCGAAAAACTCGCAGCGCGAATTGCTGACCGTATTACAGCCGCTTACCCACAAATTGCGCAAGTTTCCATAACTGTTCATAAACCACAAGCGCCCGTGAGCGCCCAAGTTAAAGATATATCGGTAACGATTAAGCGATGAGAGCGGTAATCGCGCTAGGTGCCAACATTGGAAATCCTAAAGAGCAAATGGATTTAGCCGTTGCGATGTTGAGAGAAGCAACTGATTTTCAATTGGTTTCAGAGTATTTCTCCACCAAGCCAATTAGCGATATTCCACAACCAGATTACCTAAATGCGGTGTGCATCGTAGAAAGTGATTTACCAGCCTTAGATTTGTTAGCTCTTTTACACGGAATTGAAAAAACTCTAGGGCGAGAGCGAAATGAAAAATGGGGACCCCGCACAATTGATTTAGATCTAATCCAATATGGATCGCTACTTAGCTCGGCTGATGAGTTACAACTGCCGCATCCGCGCGCACATGAGCGTCGTTTTGTGATTGAACCTTGGCATTCGATTGAGCCAGATGCGATCTTATTGACCCATGGCAAAATTTCAGAGATTTTGGTGCAATTGCTATAAGGCTCTAAACTTATAGCCATCACCGCCCGGTACCTGAAAGGACTGGAGCCAGATATGAAGATCGTTACCAGCGCAGCTGAATTGGCTGACGGCTGCACTTTTATTCCCACAATGGGGGCTCTGCATGCTGGCCATGCCTCACTCTTTCAAATGGCAAAAGCGAAGAGCGATTTTGTAGTTGCAAGTATCTTTGTTAATCCGCTGCAGTTTGAAAATAATAATGATTTAGAACTTTATCCGCGCACACCAGATCGTGATATTGAGTTAGCAAGCAGTGCAGGTGTAACGCATCTTTGGTTACCTCAAGAGAGCGAAATTTACCCCGCTAACTTTCTGAAGAAGAGCGCAGGTTCAATCGGTGAGATATTTGAAGGCGCCAATCGCATAGGTCACTTCGACGGTGTCGTCACTGTCGTATCCCGTCTATTTGATTTGCTCCGTCCGGCACATGCAATATTTGGCGAAAAAGATTTTCAACAATTATTTTTAATAAAAACTTTAGCTAGAGAAGGCTATAAAGATATTGAAATACTTGCCGCACCAACCATGCGCGAAAGTGATGGCCTGGCTCTTTCTTCTAGAAATATCAGATTAAACGAAAGTGAGCGTAAAGCGGCTACGGTGATATATCGGGCTTTATTGGCGGCAAGGAATAATTCAAAAATCGAAGCAGCACGAGCAGCAATGCAAGAGATTTGCTCGATGGAGCCACTCTTTAAATTGGACTATGCCGAGATCATCGATGAAGATAACTTTGCGACTGCTACAGATTCCACCCCAAATCAGCGTGCAATTATCGCGGGCTGGCTTAATGGGGTCCGTTTGATCGACAATATGCAGATGAAACCATCCACCGTTAATACAGGTGCGCGATGAAGTTACTCGCGCCCGAACCAGGGTGGACAGCAATTGCCGATGTAATCGTGGTTGGTTCTGGAATTGCCGGATTAACTACTGCACTGCAAGCGCGCACCTTTGGTCTTTCAGTATTAATTGTTACAAAATCAAAAGTTGATGAAGGCTCAACTAAATGGGCACAGGGCGGAATTGCCGCAGCACTTGGTCCAGGTGATACTCCAGATCAACATTTAAAAGATACTTTGGTGGCAGGTGCTGATCTTTGTGATGTGGAAGCTGTTCGAGTTCTAGTCACCGAAGGACCTGAAGCGGTACGTAAATTAATAGAACGTGGCGCAAAATTTGATACCGAAGATTCGGGTGAAATCTCGCTGACTCGAGAAGGTGGACATTTACGTAACCGCATTCTGCATGCCGGGGGAGATGCCACCGGGGCAGAAGTTTCTCGCGCACTTCTGGCTGCCGTACATGACGATCCGGAAATTGAAGTTGTCGAAGATGCACTTGTATTAGATGCCCTTAAAGATGC
>CAFBOU010000022.1_pt1 | contig 12588 bp, 12 predicted proteins | sample 7269551 | NCBI WGS metagenome assembly CAFBOU01 (sample SAMEA6814126, study PRJEB35770) | freshwater metagenome | biome: Freshwater; feature: Freshwater reservoir; material: water | place: Czech Republic | collected 2017-07-26 | depth 30m m
ACAACCGGAACTATTCTTCCGGTTGATTGCTAGCTCGCCGAATCGGCATCTTGGTCACTGGATAACTTAAATCTGTTAAAAACTGCTGTACCAATGCGCTAAATAGCGCCGGTTTCTCTTTTGGTGCAATGTGAGAAGTGCCAGGCATTATCGCTAATTGGCTTAACTCGATGGCACGATACATCGCAAGAGTGTGCTCGTGCGAAATAACATCGTCATCACCAGCGATTATTAAAGTTGGACATTGAATTTTGGCGAGATCAGAAAGTGGAATATCTGGCTCGCTCTCCCAAATTTTTAACATCTTCTTGATTTTTTCTGATTGAGTATGCGGTGCATCTGGTGAAGTGACTGCATATTCAGCCTTATCTTCATCGCTTGGTTCTACAAATGGCATATGAAGAATCGTGCCCGAGTGATGGTAATTAGCACCAATCAAAACCAAAGATTTAACAAGTTCTGGGCGAGTGATTGCGATCGACATCGCAATAATCCCACCATCAGACCAACCAATTAAATGCGCGGGTTCTTTCACGACATCTTCTAGATAGGCAATTGCCTCTTTAATTTGAAATTCAAAGTGGAATGAACCTGCTTGATCTGCGGTGTAACCATGTCCGGTGCGGTCGTAGGCAAAGAGATGAAAATCTGGCTCGAGATCTGGGGCTAAGACATAATCCCAATGCGATGTCTGGCTCAATCCACCGTGCAGCATCACAACTGCTTCGCCATTGTTTTCCCATTCGTACGAATAGATCTGGTGGCTACGCAGGTTTAAATAATCAGGCATGAATTTACAGACTATCCATAATGTGGCGATTGCCGCGATCGAAAGTTAGGTAGTTCCAGGTCCAATCGGCGATTGTTCCGATCTTGTTGCTGCCGCCGAGAAGATAGAACAAATGGAGCCACAACCAGGCATACCAAGCCAACGCCCCAGTTATTTTGATGCCTTTAAATTGCACGACAGCTTTGTGACGTCCAATTGTTGCCATTGAACCTTTATCTAAATATTTAAAATCTTGCAGCCCTTGTCCACGTGCGGCACGCAAGATCTGTTTTGCAACCCAACGCCCTTGTTGCATTGCTACTGGCGCAACCATAGGTAAGAAGCGACCGTCAGATCCTTTAGCACCAGAGATATCGCCGATCGCCCAAACATGTGGATAGTGGCTTACTCGTAAATTTTGTTCGACGCTTATACGAGTACCTTCCAATGGCAAATTCAATAACGCACCAGTTGGTTCACCTTTTACTCCAGCGGCCCAGATGGTTACTTCGGATGGAATTGTGTCGCCATCTTTTATCAATATCTGACGCGGTTTTACCTCTTGAACTGCAGTGTTAAGTAAAACTGTCACTCCAAGCTTTTCTAAATCTTTCTTTGCACGTGCCGATAAACGCTCACTAAACATTGGCAAAATTCTTGGACCGGCCTCAATTAAATAGATATCAATATGCTTTGCTGCATTGGCCTCATCGTTTTTAAGCGGACCATTTTTTAATTCTGCAAGCGCACCGGCCATCTCGACGCCGGTTGGGCCTCCGCCAACAACGCTTAGTGATAATCGTGTTTGATCCTGGAAGCGACAGAGATCTTCAAAGCGGCGCATTACTTCGGCGCGGATTCCAATAGCTTCATGAACGCTCTTCATTCCAAGTGCGTTTTCGATAACGCCCTTGACCCCAAAATCAGCTGTTGCTGAACCGAGTGCCACAACTAAGTGATCAAATTCGAGAACTTCAGAAGAATCGAGTTTGACTGTTCTATTTTTATGATCAACCGAAATTGGTGAGCCCATTCGGAATTTAACACCGCTCTTGCGGAGGGCACCTCGAACCGGATGCGCAACGTGATCGGCAGCAAGCCCGGCCGTGGCTACTTGATAAAGCAGCGGTAAAAATGTTTGGAAGTTATGGCGATCAACCACAGTGACATCTGCGCCTTTTGCAAGTGCTTTGGCAGCGGTGAGCCCACCGAAACCCGCACCAAGGATTACGACTTTTGGACGTGTGGAAGAAGCCATAGCGGCAGTCTAGGCTCTGAACTATGAACTCGCAGCGGTTAATTCTCGTCACTGGCGCTTCTGGCTATGTGGGCGGCCGATTGGTGCGCGATTTAGTTTCAGATAAATGCGCAGTGCGAGTCTTGGTGCGCGATGCCCAGAAAGTAAAAGAACAACCATGGGCTAAGGACGTTGAAATTGTCGAGGGCAATGCCAACAATTTGGCAGATATGCGCCGCGCGCTAAATGGTGTTCACACTGCATTCTATTTACTGCATTCGATTAATGCAGGTAAGAATTTTGACGAAGTAGAAAATGCGATGGCACAAAATTTTGCCGCTGCCGCCGAAGCTGAAGAAATTTCTCAGATAATTTATTTGGGAGGAATTGCTAACGATAAGAACCGCAGTCAACACCTGGCCTCGCGTATGAACACCGGCACTCAACTTGCATCTGGAAAAGTTCCGGTGCTTGAACTTCGCGCCGGAATTATCATCGGTTCAGGATCTGCTTCCTTTGAAATGTTGCGCCATTTAACTCACCGCTTACCGATTATGACCACACCTAAATGGGTTTCAAATTTAACGCAACCAATCTCAATTCGTGATGCACTTTATTACTTGCGCAAGTGTGCGCAGCTACCGACTCCTGTTTCCAAAATCTGCGACATCGGCGGCACAGAAGTTCTTTCTTACGCAGATATGATGCAGAAATTCGCCAAGTTATCTGGGCTTCGCAAGCGCTGGATCGTTCAAGTTCCAGTTCTGACTCCGAAGTTATCTAGCCTATGGATTGGATTTGTGACTCCCGTGCCAACGTCATTGGCCCGCCCATTAGTTGAGTCGCTAATTAGTGAAGTTGTCGCAGATCCGCAGAAAAGTATTGATTCAATAATTGCACCACCATCTGAAGGTTTTATTGATGTAGAAGGTGCGATCAAATTAGCGCTCTCTCGCATCGCTGATCATGAAGTTGTAACGCGTTGGTCGGATGCGGCATACCCAACTGCGCCGTGGCAGAAAGCGCAGAGCGATCCTGATTGGGCAGGCGAAATGGTTTTGCGCGATCGCCGGGAACAAACGACCGATGCTTCTTCGGCAGCGTTGTGGCAAGCAATTGAAAGCATCGGCGGTGAAAATGGTTGGTATGGCGCAGATTTCCTTTGGTATTTACGTGGTCTTTTAGATCGTCTTTTCGGTGGCGTTGGCTTACGTCGTGGTCGCCGCGATCCTTTAACACTTCATGTTGGTGAAAGTTTAGATTTTTGGCGGGTAGAAGAGTTAGACCGTGGAGTGCGTTTGAAGTTATATGCCGAAATGGTTCTACCCGGTAAAGCTTGGTTGGAATTTACAATTATTGAAAAAGGTGGAAAACGCACCGTGCGCCAAGAAGCAAGTTTTTCACCACGCGGTTTAGGCGGCCAGCTTTATTGGTATGCAGTTCTTCCATTTCACATCTTTGTTTTCCCAACAATGATGCGCAATCTAATTCGAAAGGCTAATCGCACTGATTATGCCAATTCATAATTTTACGCCAGAAGTTGAAGCCCTTGCTCAAGAAATCCTTGCGTACAGCCTGCACCGTCTAAAAGATGATCCACCTTTAGATGGTCCACGCACAGCCGAAGATTTATTTAACGAAGTTGGTAACACAATTACTGCAAAAGGTTTGGGTGGCCATGAAGCACTTGCAGTGTTTACAAATGTTTTAGCTAAAGCGTGTATTTCGACCGATCATCCGCGCAACTTGGCATTTATCCCATCTGCACCAACTGAATACTCCAACCTCTTTGATCTAGTCGTCGGCGCAAGTTCGCTTTATGGCGGTTCTTGGCAAGAAGGCGCAGGTGCAGTCTTTGCCGAAAATCAAGCGCTGCGTTGGATTGCAGATTTAGCGGGATTGCCGAAATCGGCCGGAGGAGTGTTTGTACAAGGCGGAACAAACGGAAATCTTTCTGCACTAGTTGCAGCGCGTGATGATGCGCGCAAGAAGTATCCAAAAACTACGCGTTGGGCAATCGCTTGCAGCGCCGAAGCGCATTCATCGATCGCCAGCGCTGCTCACATAATGGATGTAGAGTTGTTAAAAATTGAACCGGGTAGCGATCGTAAAATTCACGGTGATGCAGTGGGTGCAGCAATTGATCAATTGCATGCCACAACCGAAACTCGCGTCTTTGCAGTTGTTGCAACTGGCGGAACAACAAACCTTGGGATCGTCGATGACTTGTTAACCGTTGGCGCTGCTACTCAAGCGCGCGGTATCTGGTTCCATGTTGATGGAGCTTATGGTTTGGCTGCGTTGTGTGCACCATCTGTGCGCGACAAATTTAACGGTGTTGAAGCCGCAGATTCGCTAATTGTTGATCCCCATAAATGGCTCTTTGCGCCTTTTGATGCGTGTGCGCTGATCTATCGCAATCCCGCGATCGCTAAAGAAACTCATACCCAACATGCATCTTATTTAGAAACGCTTCACGATGACTCTTGGTCGCCATCAGATTATGCAATTCACTTAACGCGCCGCGTTCGCGGTTTACCTTTCTGGTTTTCACTTGCCGCCCACGGAACAGATGCTTACAGCGAAGCGATGGAAGAGACTTTAAATGTGGCACGTGCAGCTGCGGATTTAGTGCGCTCCCATCCCAATTTAGAACTAGTGATGGAACCAGAACTTTCAATCGTTGCCTTTAAACGTACTGGTTGGAAAGCCGCGGATTATCAAAAGTGGAGCGATAAATTATTATCTGATCAAATTGGTTTTATCCCACCATCATCAGATAACGGCCAATCGATCTTGCGTTTTGCGATCGTAAATCCATGGACCAAAGTTTCTGATATCTCAATGATTTTAGATACGCTCTAAATCCCACAATTTCCGCGCTCCCTGGTTTAAGATTTGGCATATGTCAGCGCTGGAAAATAACCAAGAAGTGAGCAGTTCACTTAGCGATCTCGAAATTCGCATCTTAGATTTCGAATCTAATTGGTGGCGCTTTGCCGGTGCGAAAGAGTCTGCAATTAAAGAACTCTTTGATCTAAATGCGCCACGTTATTACCAACTCCTTAACGACCTGATTGACCGAGAAGATGCCCTCATGGCCTCTCCTATGCTCGTTAAGCGCCTGCGCCGCCTCCGTGAGGCCCGCATGCAGGCCCGCTCCGCTCGCTAAAGCCTCCTCGTTTTGCGCCTCGGAATAGAAGGCCGTAGATTTGGCGTTAGCACTCTCGGGGTGTGAGTGATAAAACGCCCCCTAAAGCTAGAAACTTAAAAGGAGTAATTACATGGCAAAGATGATTGCCTTTAATGAAGAAGCCCGTCGTGGCCTAGAACGCGGAATGAACGTTCTCGCTGATGCGGTCAAGGTAACTCTTGGACCTCGCGGACGTAACGTCGTACTAGAAAAGAAATGGGGCGCCCCAACAATCACCAATGATGGCGTCTCAATTGCTAAAGAAATCGAATTAGATGATCCGTGGGAAAAGATCGGTGCAGAGTTAGTTAAAGAAGTTGCCAAGAAGACAGATGATGTCGCAGGCGACGGAACAACAACTGCAACCGTGCTTGCTCAGGCGCTTGTGCGTGAAGGACTTCGCAACGTTGCCGCCGGTTCAAACCCAATGGCGCTAAAGCGCGGCATTGAAAAGGCAGTTGCTGCGATCGTTGCAGAACTTGCTTCAATGGCCAAGAGCGTTGATTCCAAAGAACAGATTGCAGCGACCGCTTCTATTTCAGCTGCTGATTCCACAATTGGCGACATGATCGCTGAAGCGATGGATAAAGTCGGTAAAGAAGGCGTAATCACAGTTGAAGAGTCAAATACCTTTGGTCTTGAACTCGAGCTAACTGAAGGTATGCGCTTTGATAAAGGCTATATCTCTCCATATTTCGTAACTGACCAAGATCGCATGGAAGCAGTACTAGAAGATGCTTACATCTTGATCGTTAACTCAAAGATCGCCAATATCAAGGATCTAGTACCTGTTCTTGAGAAGGTTATGCAATCAGGTAAGCCACTAGCGATAATCGCTGAAGATGTTGAAGGCGAAGCGTTGGCAACACTTGTTGTAAATAAGATTCGTGGAATCTTCCGCGCGGCAGCTGTTAAAGCTCCAGGTTTCGGTGATCGTCGCAAAGCGATGTTGCAAGATATTGCAATCCTTACCGGAGCCACAGTTATCTCTGAAGAAGTTGGTTTGAAACTAGAAAGTGCTGGCCTAGAACTTCTGGGTCGCGCTCGTAAAGTTGTGATCAGCAAAGAAGAGACAACAATCGTTGAAGGCGGCGGAGATGACGCGCAGATCAAGGGTCGCGTCGCACAAATTCGCTCTGAAATCGAAAAGTCTGATTCAGATTATGACCGCGAGAAGTTGCAAGAGCGTCTTGCCAAGCTTGCTGGTGGCGTTGCCGTAATCAAGGCTGGCGCTGCAACAGAGGTTGAGCTTAAAGAGCGCAAGCACCGCATCGAAGATGCAGTACGCAATGCAAAGGCTGCAGTTGAAGAAGGCATCGTCGCCGGTGGTGGCGTTGCGCTTTTGCAGGCAGCAACTCAAGCATTTAAGAAGTTAAAGCTAGAAGGCGAAGAAGCAGTTGGCGCAAAGATCGTAGAACTTTCGATCGAAGCTCCGCTAAAGCAGATCGCCATCAACGCAGGTCTTGAAGGCGGAGTCGTTGTAGAAAAAGTACGTCACCTCGAAGTTGGTTTCGGACTTAATGCTGCAACTGGCGAATACGTCGACATGATTAAATCTGGAATTATTGATCCGGCTAAGGTAACTCGCTCTGCTTTGCAGAACGCAGCATCAATCGCTGCGCTCTTCATTACTACAGAAGCAGTTATTACCGATAAGCCAGAGAAGAAGCCAGCTGCCCCAATGGGCGGCGATGGCGGCGGAATGGATTTCTAAATACATGACAAAAGGATTTGACGGGCAAGAGATTGCACGAAACGCTGCACTTGCGGGGGCTGAAAAGCCTTCGCAGGTCGGCGCTTTTATTTCCGTCGAATTCGAAGATGAAAATCGCGTTGCAAGTTACTTATTCGACGCCGACATTCAGGGCTATAAAGGTTGGCGCTGGTGTGTCACTCTTGCAAAAGTTGATGCATCAGCAGACCCAACTGTTTGTGATGTAGTTGTTCTTCCTGGCCCTGATTCATTACTTGCGCCAGACTGGATTGAATATAAAGATCGTATTCAGCCAGAAGATATTCAACCTGGAATTATTGTGCCAAGTGTTTTAGATGACACACGTTTAGTTCCTGGCGTTAACGCGTTAATTCAAGATGAAGGATTGGATGCAACCGAGGTCTTTGATCTTGGTTTAATGCGTCCACGTGTTCTTTCTATTGAAGGTCGCGATCAAGCAAGTAAACGTTGGTACACCGGTGACCGTGGACCGAATACGCCGTTGGCACAGAGCGCACCGAAGCCATGTGCATCATGCGGATTCTTTATTCCGATTGCAGGTTCACTTCGTGCATCATTCGGTGTTTGTGCCAATGCGATCGCGCCAGATGATGCGCGCGTAGTCTCAGTCGATCATGGCTGTGGCGCACATTCTGAAGCTACGCTCAACAACTAGCTTTAATACGGGTTCACGCGCGCCCTGCCTTGCGATAAACTTGGGGCCTGTCCACATCCCCGTGGCTACACGAGTACCGAAATTCTTATAAGGAGAACCCCATGCCATCAGGCCGCGTTAAATGGTTTAGCCTCGAAAAGGGTTTTGGTTTTATCTCAAATGATGAGGGCGAAGATGTTTATCTTGCAGCAACATCACTTCCAGAAGGCGTAGCAACAGTGAAGCCTGGAACAAAGATTGAATTTAGCATTATCGATAGCCGTAAAGGTCCACAGGCTATGTCGGTACATATCGTCGATGCGCCGGTTTCACTCGCTGAAAACTCACGCGTTAATAACGATGACTTAGCAGCAATGATTGAAGACACAATTAAAATTTTGGATAAGGTCGGAAATGGTTTGCGCCATGGCCGCCACCCATCTGGTTCTGAAGCAGAACGTTTAGGACGTGTACTTCGCGGAATTGCTGGCCAGTTAGAAGCTTAAAACTTTACTTATATTCCGCTGCGCGCTGCGCGGCGCTTTGAGTAACGAATTCCCCATGCGCCTAAAAGCGCACCAGCAACACATGTCCAAATAACTTTGCTCTCTGCTCCAGTCAACGCCAAAACTATTCCGGCTATAACCCATGCGGCGGTACCAAAAGAGATTAGAGTAACGACAGACTTTATTTCAGAGTTATTGTTTAAATCCACAAAGGAAGCATACAAGCGATGGCGGTAAAAGCAGACGGCAACTGGCGCTCTTTCCGCCACCGCAATTATCGAATTCTCTTTCCAGCAAATGCTGCATCAAACATCGGTACTTGGGCCCAACGCGTTGCTCAGGATTGGTTAGTACTTCAACTTACCGATAACAGTGGAACATATCTTGGTCTGGTAACTGCGGTTCAATTTGCACCAGTGCTTTTATTTTCACTCCACGGTGGGGCACTTGCCGATCGCGTCAATAAGCGGAAATTACTAATTTTTACCAATTTAATTGGCGCGCTTTCATCTCTTGGTCTTGGCCTCTTAGTTCTCACTGGGCATGTTCAGGTATGGCATGTTTTTCTCTTTGCCTTAATTCTCGGAATTTCCTCTGCAGTTGATGCGCCAATTCGCCAATCATTTACTTCAGAAATTGTTGGCCACTCAGATATTGCAAATGCGGTTAGTTTAAACTCAGCCAATTTCAACGCCGGGCGTTTAGTTGGTCCTGCAATGTCAGGCTTTCTTATCGCACGCTTTGACACTGGCCCTTCATTCTTAATAAATTCCTTTACCTACCTCTTTGTGATTCTGGCGTTGTTGCGTATGCGCGAATCAGATTTCTTCATTCAAGAAAAGAAAACCACACAGGGCACCGTGCGCGAAGGTTTGGAATATGCCCTGGCCCGTCCCGATTTATACGTTGTGATGTTGGTTGTCTTCTTTGCCGCGACCTTTGGTTTAAATATGCAGATCTTTAACGCTCTGATGGCAACTAAAGAATTTGGAAAAGGACCCGCATCGTATGGTTTATTAGGTACCTATCTCGCGGTCGGATCACTAAGCGGTGCGCTAATTTCCGCACGTCTTGAAAGATTTCGCAGAACTATTTTTGTTATAAAAGGCGGCATCGCTTTCTCGCTCGCGATTACTTTGCTATCAATTGCACCGACCTATACCTGGTACTCACTATGGTTACCGTTTTGTGGTTTTAGCGCGCTGACTATGTTGATTACGGCAAACTCGTTGATACAAGTAAATTCTGATCCAGCGATTCGTGGCCGAGTATCTGGAATTTACTTACTTATCTTTATGGGTGGTACACCATTTGGTTCACCGCTAATTGGTTGGTTAGTTGAAATGATTGGTATCCGGGAAACAATCGCGGTATGCGGACTTATTTCACTCTTTGCCTGCTTGACTATCTGGGCAGTTTTTCACAATAAAGTTAAGTTGCCGAAAGATATTTCAGTAGAAGGCGTATTACCTGCCGCCTATGATGATCAGCGCTAGCAGACCGAGCAAAGTTAAAATTGTAATCAAACGTCGAGTGCGGTAATCCATTTAAATATTATTCGCGCCAAGATGCTTAGATGGTGAGAGCGCAACCATAGTAAAACAGAGCGCAATTAACACGGGCACCATGATGTAGGCGCGTGAAATTCCAAAGTTATCTCCCAAAATTCCGAGCAATAGCGGTGAGCAAGCGATTGCAATTCCCGCAGCGATTGAGCTCTTACCGATCGCTAAGTCGGGACGCCCTTCGCTAAAAGCGACCAGGCGCAGAGTGAAGAGTGGGAATTGAACTGAAATACCGAGCCCAACTAGAAATAAGGTAACTAAACAGAGCGCCAAGATATGTGATGACCAGAAGAGCCCGAAAGCTATAAATTGCAAAGAGAGCGCGATCTTTAACTGTTCATCGGCATGGAAGCGCTTTAATAAACGTCCGGCATACCAACGCCCAGTACCAACTCCAGTTCCGAAGGCCATTACTGCAAGCGTTGAAATTGCGGCGCTAGCTTCTGTGCGATTACTAATGAGTGATGCTGACCAGAATGACGTCGCAAATTCAGCGCTAATTGAGATAAAGAAACCAGTCCAAGATAACCAGTAGCCACGTGAGAGTTTGCCACGTTGTGGACCACCTTCATCAGGAATGTGAGAATCAGGTTCAAATTTTCTACCTTTGATAAACATGGCCAAGATAAATGGAATTGTGATCAGAAGCCCAAGACGCCATTGTTCGCGCACAATATTTGCTGTTGTGCCAATAATGAAGTTACCAGTTACAAAGCCAGCAATGGCGATGGCATTTATTTGGGCAACTGCGGTATGAGAGCGTTCTGCAAAGGCGTGCGAGCCGGCGGTATTTACATTATTAATTACAACTGAAACTCCAAAGCCCGCGATCAGCGTTGCAAGTAAAGTCAGTTGTACTGGGGGAGCAAAGACAAAGAAGGCGATTCCGATGGAAAATACCGATAAACCAATCCATGTTGTATTCGATCGACCATAGCGATGGACCAGCTTTGAGTTAAGCCCGCCAGCGAATATCGCGGCAACACCCATCGCGGTGCCGTGCAAACCTGCAACGCCGAGGGAAGTTCCTTGATCTTCACGTAATAAAGCCTGCGATGGACCAAAGCCACCGGTAAAGAAATTTACAGTCGCAACTTGCAAAGCAAGCAGCCAGAACTGCCCGTTACGCTTAAAAGTTTTTGGCATTTATGGATTAAAGGGCGGCTACGACAAAGTCGATAGATGCAGTTAGCGCATCAATATCACTTGGATCAATGGCAGGAAACATTCCGATACGAAGTTGGTTCTTACCTAACTTGCGATAAGGCTCGGTGTCTACGATGCCATTGGCGCGTAGCGCTGCCGCAACGGCCGTGGCATCAATTGCTTCATCGAAGTTAATTGTGCCAACAACCTTTGAGCGCATCGCCGGATCTGTAACAAATGGAGTTGTGTAAGAAGTCTTTTCTGCCCATGAGTACAACTTGGCGGAAGATTCTGCGCTACGACCCGCAGCAAATTTAAGTCCACCATTTGAATTCATCCATTCAATCTGGTCAGCGAGCAACATTAGAGTCATTAGCGCAGGTGTGTTGTATGTCTGATCTAGGCGAGAATTTTCAATTGCAATACCGAGATCAAAGAAAGCAGGAACCCAACGACCACTTGCTTTGATCTTCTCTGCGCGCGCAATCGCTGCTGGGCTCATTAGCGCCAGCCAGATACCACCATCGGATGCAAAAGATTTTTGCGGAGCAAAGTAATAAGTATCGAACTCTTTAGCATCTACTTCTAAACCACCAGCGGCGCTAGTTGCATCAACAAGTACTAGCGCACCATCTGTTCCGGCAGGGCGTTTGATTGGCATCGAAACACCAGTAGAAGTTTCGTTATGAGTAAGTGCATAAACATCGACGCCGGCTTCAGCAGTTGCTTGTGGATGTGAGCCAGGTTCAGCCTTAATAACCGTTGGATCACCTAAAAATGGCGCTTCTTTCGCGGCAGAAGCAAACTTTGATGAGAATTCGCCAAAGACTAAGTGCTGTGATTTATTTTCAATCAAACCAAATGTTGCAATATCCCAGAAAGCGGTCGATCCACCATTGCCGAGTACAACTTCGTAACCTTCTGGCAAGGTAAAGAGCGAGTTAAGTCCTTCGCGCACTCGGTGCACAACGTTCTTAACCGGCTTCTGGCGATGTGAAGTTCCGAGAATTGAAGAACCAGATGCCGCCAAAGCAGATAACGCTTCTGGGCGAATCTTTGATGGGCCGCAACCAAATCGGCCATCACGTGGTTTTAAATTATCTGGGATCTTTATATCTGCGCTCATGGGCTAAGACTACGGGTAGTAGCGAGTGATCTCCCACTCAGCGATGCTGTTAGCCCGCTCATAGCGCAGGCGATCGTGTAAACGTGAATAGCGACCCTGCCAAAATTCAATGCTGATTGGCGTTACGCGATAGCCGCCCCAATGTGGTGGTTTCGGGACCGTTGTTCCTTCTGGCCATTTCTCAGATGCGCCAACGAAACGTTGCTCCAACTCTTCACGTGATGCAAGCGGAGCTGATTGCGCGCTCGCCCATGCACCGATCTGGCTCGACCAAGGCCGCGTTGCAAAGTAATCCGCAGACTCGTCTTCACTGATTTTTTCTGCAATTCCACTAATGGAAACTTGTCGTTCCATCGCATACCAAGGAAATAAAAGTGATACTTGCGAATTTACTTCAATCGCCTGGGCTTTACGGGACGAATAATTGGTAAAGAATGTAAATCCGCCTTCAGAGACATCTTTTAATAAAACAGTACGAGTTGAAATATGTTCGTTATCTCCCAAGGTCGAAAGGACCATCGCATTTGCTTCGACGATAAATGCATTTTCAGATGATTCTTTCAACCAATTTGAAAAAGCAGCGAAGGGATCGGCGGGTAAAGATTCGAGCCCCACCTCGCCGTAAGAACGGCGCATGGCGCGGATGGCTTCACGGTCGAGATCGCTCATAGATGTAT
>CAFBOU010000025.1_pt1 | contig 12304 bp, 13 predicted proteins | sample 7269551 | NCBI WGS metagenome assembly CAFBOU01 (sample SAMEA6814126, study PRJEB35770) | freshwater metagenome | biome: Freshwater; feature: Freshwater reservoir; material: water | place: Czech Republic | collected 2017-07-26 | depth 30m m
TAAAAATTGCGATCTTCGGCCGCCATTACTGCGTTTCGCAAATTTAGCGGAATTTTTGCAAGCGGAAGAATTTCTCGATTCTGCGAACCAATACGGCCGATTTCTTGTCCATTTGAATATTGAATAATTGTGGATTGGCTATTTACATAAGCATTTGGGTCAGGGATTGAAACAGTGAACCAAGCGAAGGCAAAGAGCGTTGAGCCTGCGATAAAGCCAAAGCCGGCTAAGAAAATAGCGGCGCGGAGAAGCTTTCTGCGGATCATTTCTAAAGGTTACCCTTTAACCCAATCATCATCTTCCAAGGTGCGTACCCGACGGGGTGGCTTTCGTTCAGATCCATCACCTAATAGGTAAGAAGCACATAAATGGTTCCATGAGCAATCGCGGCAGACTTCAACGATATAGACCGCGAATTCACCAAACTCTTTCTCCATTTCGTGTAATTCAATTTCAGTCTTAATGCGGCCTGAGAATTGTCCAAGTTGATCACCAAATGTGTAACGCAGTTCAACTAAAGAATCTTTCTTACAGACCGGACATTTACGTGAAGCTTTCTCGCCATGGTATTTAGCAGCGCGCATCAGGTAAGGATCGGCATCACATGCATCCACAACTCCACGAAATAACGCCAACAAGGTGGCTCGCTTATCGAGTGAATAGTCGATGAACGCTCGCTTAGATTTCATAATAGGAGAAGGATAAACCCCTTTTGAGTACTTCGCCCGACTACCCTTTAACTATGAACGTTTGGCAACTCTTAACTGATCGCAAATTTTCGCGGTTGTTACGTGTTCGCTGGACTGGACAGATGACTGATGGGTTATTCCAAAGCGCCCTCGCCTCATTCGTTCTCTTCTCTCCAGAACGCCAAGCAAACGCCTTAAGCGCGGCGTTGGCATTTGCAGTTGTACTTCTTCCTTATTCAATAATTGGACCATTTGTTGGAACGATCCTTGATCGCGTATCCCGACAGCGCGCAATTGCATATTCGAATCTAGCTCGGGCTATAACGCTTGCCTTTATATCTTTTCTTATCTTCGAAGGTAAGACTGGCGTCGAATTAACGATTGTTGTTTTGGTGGCATTTGGTATCAATCGATTAATTCTCGCCGGGCTTTCAGCAGGCATTCCTTTAATGATTGAAAGTAAATCGTTAATTACCGCTAACGCTTTGGCAGTCACTGGTGGTTCGGTTTGGGTTGTTTTAGGTGGCGGTATCGGGTTAGGGCTGCGCCGCTTAATAAATGGCGTGGCAACGGCAGATCACGCAGATGGATACATAATTTTGGCTGGATCAATTGGATATTTAATGGCCGCTTTTTTTGCAGCTACCTTAAAACGAAGAGAAATTGGCCCGTTAGATCACGAGATAAAGAGCGCTAGTTTTTCTCAGGGATTAATTGAGATGCGCGAAGGAATCAAATTTTTACGTAAAAATATCGATACTGCCCGCGGCATAGCTGCTGTCGCTGTACATCGAGGTGGGATTACTGCACTGACGCTAATTGCTCTATTGCTAGAAAGAAATACTTTTCACGATCCAACAGATAGCGAAGCCGGGCTTGCCGGATTAAGTTTTACGCTCACCATCGCCGCTTGTGGGTTCGTAGTCGGCGCTGTGATTGCACCTTATGGCGTCAGTAAAGTTGGAAGACATCGTTGGATGAGATTTGCAATGTCGGCAAGCACTTTGGGTCCTCTTTTTATCGTCTTCACCCGCACTCCTGTGACGCTAGCCTGCGCCGCGTTTGTTACCGCTTTATTTGGGCAGAGTTTAAAAGTTACTAATGATGCTCTGGTGCAATCTAAAATTGATGATATCTACCGTGGTCGCGTTTTCTCTGTTTACGATGTAATAGTTAACGGCGCAATAGTTTCAGGTGCGGTATTTGCAGCGTTGCTTCTTCCAAACACAGGAGATGCCTTCTTGGTTCCGCTGATTGTGGCGGTTGTTTATCTAACTGCAGGAATTCGTTTACTTCGCAGTCGGGTTTTCTTTCCCCCACCAATCAAGTAACTCTTTAGTCGCACGCTCTTGACCCAGCGGTCCATTCTCTAAACGTAATTCCAAGAGAAAATCTAAAGCTTTACCCACAGCAGCAGATGGTTTGATTTGCAGCAACTCCATTACTTGCGCGCCATCCAAGTCGGGGCGGATTTTAGATAGCTCTTCTTGCTCCATCAATTTTTCGATGCGCGCTTCAAGGCTGTCATAAACTTTCGCTAAACGTTCTGCCTTTTTTAGATTACGTGTGGTGCAGTCAGCGCGAGTCAGGACATGCAGATGGATTAATAAATCTCCAGCGTCACGCACATATCTGCGTACTGCAGAATCCGTCCATTCACCATCGCCATACCCATGAAAGCGCAGATGCAGAGCTACTAAAGTTTCAACTTGCTCGATCGTTTCGCCATCAAAACGCAGCGCTTTTAAACGAGATTTGGTTAAGCGCGCACCAACAATTTCGTGATGGTGAAAAGAGACGCCACCGCCTGCAATCAAACTGCGGGTCTTTGGCTTACCGATATCGTGCAATAAAGCTGCCAGGCGAATAATTAAGTTAGGTCCACCTAAGCGATCTTCATGAGCAATCGCCTGTTCCAGAACAGTAATTGAATGTTCGTAAACATCTTTGTGATGGTGATGCTCATCAATTTCTAACCGCAGCTTTGGAATTTCTGGCAGCACGATGTCAGCAAGTCCGGTCTCCACCAAGATTGTTATTCCCAAGCGAGGCCGAGGCGACATTAACAACTTGGTAAATTCATCACGGATACGTTCTGCTGAAATTATGGAAATTCTTCCGGCCATACCTTTCATAGCTTGCAAAACATCTGGTGCAATTTCAAAACCTAATTGGCTGGCAAAGCGCGCAGCGCGCATCATTCGCAGTGGATCATCAGAAAAAGAATTTTCTGCAGTTGTCGGCGTGCGCAATATTTTCTGTGCTAAATCTGCTAAACCGTTATATGGATCTATAAACTCTGGAACTTTGGTAGTTAACTCAAGGGCCATTGCATTGACTGTGAAATCACGTCGTGATAAATCGCCTTCGATATTTTCACCGTACACAACTTCAGGTTTACGACTTGCAGGATCGTAACTTTCGCTGCGATAAGTTGTTACTTCAACTGTGGTGTCACCGCGTTTTCCGGCGACAGTTCCGTATTCAATTCCGGTTTCCCAAATATTTTCTGCCCAAACTTTTAATATCTTCTTCGTATCTTCTGGTTTTGCATTAGTTGTGAAATCTAAATCGTTTCCAAGGCGGCCAAGTAACGCATCGCGTACAGGGCCACCGACTAGTGCGAGTCGAAATCCTTGGGCGGCAAAGCTTTGGGCGAGCGAACTTGCCAGCGGCGCCCGTTCGATGAGTGAGGCGATTGCAACTTCTCCTGCGGCTCCTAATGCACTCGTCACAATAGATAAGGTTAGAGCAGTACCCTTACTCCATGACCCCGGCACCTGGTGCGGGCAGCGAAGGTACGAAGAAGAAGCGCAGGCGTAAGCGCCCCGCACATCGCGCCCCACTTTTAAAAGATTCAACCACCCCTGGCGCAGTTGCGCCTGTGCAAAGCTCTGCAAAACGTCCTAAGCCTGCCCCTAAGAGCTACGCCAAACGAGTTGATGAAGTCTCAGCCGGCGGATTGGTCGTCGATCACAGTGGAAAGAACGGTCTATTAATTGGCCGCATCGATCATAAAGATGCATCTGGGCAGAGAATTTTATGGTCACTGCCGAAAGGGCATATAGAAGAAGGTGAAACTCCCGAACAAGCTGCACTTCGCGAAGTTGCAGAAGAGACCGGTATTGAATCGGCGATCGAAAGATCTCTTGGCGTCATTGATTTCTGGTTTATGGCCGGCGGTAAGCGAATTCATAAAACCGTCCACCATTATCTCTTCCGTGAAACCGGCGGCAAGTTGGCGCCACAAGAGAGTGAAGTTGATGAGGTCGGCTGGTTTCCTTTATCCGAAATTGTGGAACGTTTGGCATATCCCGATGAGAAGAAGTTAATTGCACGTACTGAGGCTGCTGCTGAATTGGATGAGCAATGAAGAGAATTAAACTAGCCTTTTTAACTCTTTTTTTACTCTTTTATTTCTTGCCGCAGGCTAGCGCTGATAAGTCAGTTATTTACTTAGTTAGCAAACCACATCAACTCTTCGATGGAACTTTTAAAGATGATCAACTTGCGACAGATTTATTATCTTCCGGGGTTTTAGGTAAAGCGATTGAGCAAAGTCGAAGTGGTCCACGCACCTGGGTTATAGATGGTGAACTTCTAGATGAAGTTGCAGATATGGCCGATGGTTACAAATTAGAAAATGGCGCACCGCCAATCGGTGTGCTGATTGCAAAAGAGTGGTTATCTCGTTTACAGCTTGTTACATCAGGTGATCAAATAATTGCACTGCCGTATGGAAACCCTGATATTGCTCTAGCAAAGAGAGCTGCGCCAAGTGAACTCCGTTTTTATTATTCATATGGATCCCAGCGAGTTTCATTCCATTTAAATAGGCAAATGTCTGCAGAAAATGGCGCTACATGGAGTACGGGGAGCTCAAAGTTAAGTGCTCCGCTTCGTAAGAAATACACCGCAAACCGTCAGGTGTTGACCGCACTTTCTTCAGTTGTGAGCGCTCCTGAAGTACAAGCACAACGCGCAAAGCTTGCGATTCTTCTCTCTCCATCTTTAAATAAAGATGAGCGACAGTTATTTTCTTATAACGCTAGCGAAGCCGTTGCCGCATCTTTAAATAAGTTACGTATTACTAGCGGTAAATACCAGATTGCATCGGAAACCGGAAAAGTACCCGTAACTGTAATAAATCGGTTTAGCGTTCCGGTTGATATAACTATTAAATTTATGCCGCTTAACTCACGCCTTCAGGTTTCAAATATCGCTACTCTGCAAATTCCTGCAAATTCTCGAACTCAGCTAGCAATGCCTTTTTCAGTGATTGCTCCTGGTGCCACAACTGTCGTCGCACAAATTACCAACAGCAAGGGCGACCGTATTGGTCTCCCGGCAAAACTTGATATTAATATCGCCATTTTCGATTCAAAGGTAACCAGCTTCACAATTGGTGCAGCAGTTCTTTTATTTGTTGCGGCGCTAACCCAAACTATCCGCAGAGTTAGAAGGGGTAGGAAAGAGAAGCAATGACCTGTTTCGCGTCAACTCGTAAAAACTATATAGAAGTGGATACGCTGAGCACATGGTAAAAGATCTTGTAATTGTTGGTTCTGGCCCCGCTGGATATACCGCAGCCATTTACGCAGCGCGCGCTCAATTAAGCCCTGTTGTTTATGAGGGTTCAGTAACAGCAGGTGGTGCGTTAATGAACACCACAGAGGTAGAAAATTTTCCTGGTTTTGTCGATGGCGTAATGGGTCCAGATTTGATGGACAGTATGCGAAAGCAAGCTAAGCGTTTTGGTGCAGAACTGATAACAGACGATGTAGTCGAAATGGATTTGTCGGGCGATATAAAAATTATTAAAGATGGTTCCGGAAATACTGTGCAAGCTAAAGCGGTAATTCTGGCGATGGGTTCAGCGTATAAAGAGATCGGTTTAACGAATGAGAAACGTTTATCGGGTCGTGGCGTTTCTTGGTGTGCAACTTGCGATGGTTTCTTCTTCCGTGATCAAGTTATTGCAGTTGTCGGTGGTGGAGATTCAGCAGTTGAAGAGGCAACTTTCTTAACTAAATTTGCATCGAAAGTTGTTTTGATTCATCGTCGTGATTCGCTGCGCGCTTCAAAAATTATGGCAGAGCGCGCTATTTCAAATCCTAAAATTGAAATGTTATGGAACACCGAAGTAACTGATGTACTCGGCGCAGAAAAAGTAGAAGGATTGCAATTGCGCAATACAGTTACTGGTGAAGAGTCAAAGCGAGATTTCACAGGTTTATTTGTAGCCATTGGGCATATTCCGCGTAGCGAACTTGTTACATCACAAGTAGCCCTCAATGAAGAAGGTTATGTATCTGTCGATGGGCGCTCAACACGTACAAATTTGAAGGGCGTCTTCGCGTGTGGAGATCTGGTCGATTTCACCTATCGCCAAGCGATTACTGCGGCAGGCTCAGGATGCCAAGCCGCTCTTGACGCTGAAAAGTTCCTTTCGCACTAGTAGGCTTCAAATATTAAATTTAACTAAAAAGATCTATAAAGGGAGTAAAGATGAGCGCAGGTAAAGTCACAGCAGCCAATTTCGACGAGATTGTCCTTAAGAGCAGCAAGCCAGTTCTTGTTGATTTCTGGGCTGAATGGTGTGGCCCATGTCGCGCTGTTGGACCAATCCTGGATGAGATCTCCAACGAACACGGCGAAAAACTGACAATCGTAAAGTTAAATACTGATGAAGAATCTGCGATCGCCATTAAATATGGAGTTACTTCAATTCCGATGTTAAATGTTTATGTAAACGGCGAAGTAGTAAAAACAATCATCGGCGCTAAGCCAAAACCAGCTCTGCTTAAAGAGCTAGAAGCCTTCATCTAAAAAATCGTTGAATTAGATTTATTATGAAAGAACTATCTCCGGATGAGATCCGTTCTTTCCAGCAAGAACGTGGACTACATGTCACAGGTGAATTAAACGATTCAACACTTCGTGCACTGGAAGAAGCTCGTTGGAAGTTAGGTGATCGCTCACTTAATTTGCAACCTTCGCCAATGATGCGTGGTGACGATGTCGCGGCACTGCAGGCGCGTTTAACTGAAATGGGTTTTAATTCAGGTCGCGTTGATGGCATCTTTGGCGAACGCACTGAATCAGCAGTTAAAGAATTCCAGAAATCGGTTGGAATTAAGGTTGATGGCAAATGTGGTCCGGCCACAATTATCGCTTTGATTCGTTTAACAAAAATAGTTTCAGGTGGCGCACCCACCCAGATGCGTGAGAGCGCTGCGCAAAGAAATCGTGGACCTGCACTCGCCAACAAGGTAATCGTTATAGATCCCGCTTTCGGTGAGTTAGAAGCAGAAATTGTTTATGACATTGCACAACGTTTAGAAGGGCGTTTATTGGCACTTGGTGCCAGCGTCTTTTTAACCCGTGGTCCCCGAAATGTACTTACCGAAAGCCAAATCATCTCTTTCTCAAATAAAAATAGCGCAGACTTGGTAATTTCACTTCACACAGATAGCCATAAAAATTCATCGGCGCATGGAGTTTCAACTTATTTTTATGGCAGCGATGCACATGGTGTTCATTCAATAGTCGGTGAAAGGTTTGCATCTCTTGTGCAACGAGAAATTTGCGCGCGTACCGATCTTTTAAATTGTCGCACCCATGCCAAAACTTGGGATGTGCTTCGCCTTACCCAAGCGCCGGCAGTTCGCGTTGATTTGGGATATCTGACAAATGATGGCGATGCTGCTCGTTTAGCGCGCCCTGATTTCCGCGATACTTTGGCTGAGGCTTTTATCATCGCAATTCAACGCCTTTACTTATCAGCAGAAGATGACGCTAAAACTGGAACGTTGCGATTATCTGACCTTCGCAGCGCGGGGCTTCGTCGCTAAATTTAATGGGTTCGCGCTCACGTGTGCGCATGTGGGAGACTTGATCTTATGTCTGACGTATCGGTCCGCTTCCAAACGGGCGCTCCGCAACATTTAGAGGAACGCTTTGCAACTCGCGCCGCCGGAATGTTGCCTTCAGAAATTCGCTCGCTCTTTGCAGTTGCTTCCCGCCCCGAGATTGTTTCGTTAGCTGGTGGAATGCCAAATCTTTCTGCACTGCCGATGGAGATGATGGCTGGAGTTGTAAGCAAATTAATTTTAGATAATGGATCAGAAGCGCTTCAATACGGCAGTGGCCAAGGCCATCCAAAACTTCGTGAACAAATTTGTGACGTTATGGCCCTTGAAGGTATCCGTGCCAATCCTGATGACATTGTTGTCACAACTGGATCGCAACAAGCTCTTGATTTAATCTCGCGAATCTTTATCGATCCAGGTGATGTTGTTCTCGTCGAAGCTCCTTCATATGTAGGTGCGCTCGGCACATTTAGACAATATGAAGCATCTGTTGTGCATGTCGAAATGGATATGAACGGTTTAGTTCCAGATTCTCTGCGTGCGGCAATTAAATCGGTGCGCGCTGCTGGCCGTAAAATTAAATTTCTTTATTTGATTCCGAATTACCAAAACCCAACAGGTGTTTTGCTTCCAGCTGATCGCCGCACTGAAATTCTCGCAATCTGCCGCGAAGAAGGAATCTTCGTTGTTGAAGATAATCCTTACGGTCTATTGGGGTTTGAACGCCCGTCGCCGAATGCGATGCGCGCTGAAGATTCTGAAAATGTTATTTACTTAGGTTCGTTCTCGAAAACAATTGCTTCTGGGCTACGTATCGGTTGGGCGTTGGTTCCACAATCGCTGAAAGATAAGTTAGTTATTGCATCTGAATCTTCAATTCTCTGTCCTTCAAATTTCACTCAACTTACAATTTCTAGTTATTTAGCTGATCAACCTTGGCGCGATCAGATCGCATCATTCTGTGAGTTATATAAGGTACGTCGCGATGCGATGTTGGAATCACTTGAAGAGTATTTCCCTAAGGAAGCGACATGGACAAAGCCGGGCGGCGGATTCTACGTCTGGGTTAACTTGCCACCAGAAATTGATACTAAAGCGATGATGCCAAAGGCGATCGTTGCCAAAGTTGCCTATGTTCCAGGAACGGCTTTCTATGCCGATGGATTTGGTTCATGGTCTATGCGTCTTTCATATTGCCACCCAACGCCTGAGCGAATCCGTGAAGGCGTTAAAGCTTTAGGCGGGATTGTTAAGCAAGAGATGTCACGCCGCGGTTCTGAACTTAAATAACTTTATTTACCTTCGATTAAGTCAACAATGCGCTGCAGGTCTTCGCGCCCAGCAAATTCGATAACAATCTTTCCTTTACCGCCGATGCCTTGGACGCTAACGCGTGTGTCGAGGTAATCACTCAAAAGTTCTGCTGCAGCCAGTGTTTCACCACTTGCAGATGCCTTTCCAGATTTTCCAGATCCAGATTTTTTCTTTGGAGAATTTATCGCTACCGCTTCTTCGGTTGCTCTAACGCTTAAACCTTCTGCGACGATGCGGCCGGCTAACTTTTCAATCTCTGCTTCATCAGTTAAGCCAAGTAAGGCTCGCGCATGTCCGGCAGAAATTACACCTGCTGCAACTTTGCGTTGCACTGAAATCGGTAAGTTCAACAAGCGCATCGTGTTGGAAATTAACGGGCGTGATCTTCCTAGTTTTGTCGCTAACTCATCATGAGTGCAGTTAAAGTCGGTAAGAAGTTGGGCATAGGCAGCGCCTTCTTCAAGTGGATTTAATTGGCTGCGGTGAATATTTTCAATTAGCGCTTCTCGCAATAACTCGTTATCTGGAGTCTGGCGAATAATTACCGGAATACTTTTTAGCCCTGCAGCTTTTGCAGCACGGAAGCGACGTTCTCCCATAATCAATTCATATTTACCTGGAGATGTTTGGCGTACAACCGGAGGTTGCAAAATACCAATCTCTTTTATAGACGCAGTTAATTCATTTAGCGCAGTCTCATCAAAGACTGAACGTGGTTGGCGCGGGTTTGGTGAAATTGAATTGATTGAAACTTCGTTCTGTTGTGCAACTTCATTTCCAGCAACGGTAAGCGATGTTGGAATAAGTGAATCTAAATTAGTTCCAAGCCCACCACGTTTTGCACTCATGCAATTTCTCCATCGCGTTTGTAATTAATATTTACGACATTTGAATCAAAGTTGATTTCATCCTTTGGTTTGCCGCGTTCTGCGATCTCACGTGCTACTTGCATATACGCGATTGCTCCTGGAGATAGCGGGTCATAGGTCATTACAGTTTGGTTATATGAAGGCGCTTCGGAAACTCGCACTGCGCGTGGAATTGGAATATCAATTAACTCGTTTGGAAAGTGTGATCGAACATTTGCGGCAACGTCATTTGATAAACGTGTGCGGCCATCAAACATTGTTAAAACAATTGTAGATAGCTCCAAATTAGCGTTCAGCCTCTTTTTCACAATGCCATAAGTTTCAAGAAGTTGTGACAAACCTTCGAGTGCGTAATATTCAGTTTGAATTGGGATTAAAAGTTCACGTGCCGCAGCAAGAGCGTTTATTGTCAGCAAGCCAAGTGATGGTGGGCAATCAATAAAGATGTAATCGTAATTTGGTGAAATTTCTACGAGCGCTTCTTTTAACCTAAGTTCGCGTGCAACCATTGAAACTAAATTAACTTCAGCGTTTGCAAGAGAAGAATTTGATGGAATGCAATCAAGGGAAGGAAAGCCTGCAACTTTTTGAACTACTGATGTAATTGGTTCATCGCCCATTAAAACGTCGTAAATTCCTGCGATATCACGGTGCGGAACTCCAAGAGCGGTACTTGCATTGCCTTGTGGATCCAGATCGATAACCAGTACTCGCAGCCCTCCCATTGAAAGGGCGGCTGCGATATTTACTGTGGTAGTCGTTTTGCCGACCCCACCCTTTTGGTTAGCTACTGTGAAGATTCGGGTTGAGGCTGGTTTCGCCATCGACTCTTTTAGCCGGCGGACCCCGACAACCTTGTTATCTGAGCTACTAGAACCGCCCGAATTTGTTTCACGTGAATCAGCCACGCGCTTATCTAAGCACCTTTACGTACAGAGATTATTCTTCCAAGCTCAATTCCTTCGAGTTTGATCTCGTGGAGCTCGGCTCCTTTAACGCCAACCATCTCGGCAGCAGCCGACTCCCCCTTCATTGCAAGCAGGGACCCTCCAGTTTTAACCATATGCCAGCTCATCTTCTTCAGCTTCTCAAGGGGTGCAACAGCGCGGGCGGTGACAAAATCCGCGGTTTTCTTAATATCTTGAGCGCGGCCACGAAGTACCTCAATTGGAAAAGGTAGGTCGGGTATTGCAGCGACCGCCTCATTTAAAAATTCAACCCGTCGCTCCAGCGGTTCAATCAGGGTTACCTGTAAATCAGGGCGGGCCAGGGCGATCACAATTCCCGGCAAGCCTGCGCCTGAGCCGATATCAAAGAGGGATGCCCCATTTGGAAGGAGTTGGGTGACTGGCAGGCAGTTAAAGATATGGCGATCCCAGATCCGCTCGCCCTCGCGTGGGCCAATTAGACCCCGTTCGATTCCTGCACCAACAAGGAAATCGGCGAAAGCGGCGATAGCCCCTTCTTGGCCAGGAAAGTACTTGGCGATCAGGGTTTCACGTGAAACTCTTTCAGAAGGGGTTGACTCCGGCTGGAGATTTTCCATCTAAATCCCTAGGCGGGGTAGATAACTACGAAGCGATTTGGGTCTTCTCCATCAGATTCTGAAGTTAAGCCCAGGGTCTGGATCGTGTCGTGGATGATTTTACGTTCGAAGGCGTTCATTGGGTCGAGTTTGATAGATGAGCCAGTGGTCTTAGCCTGCTCAGCCATCTTCTCGGCTAGAGCGGTTAGCTCCTTGCGGCGGCCAGCGCGGAATCCATCAATATCGAGCATTAATCGGCTGCGATCACCGGTTGATGTCTGGACTGCAAGGCGAGTTAACTCCTGGATAGCATCCAAGACTTCACCTTCTTGGCCAACTAGGTGGCGCAACTTTCCGCCGACGATCGCCAGGCTGGCTCGGTCATTTTCAACATCGATATCTATATCGCCATCAAGGTCTGCAATATCGAGCAAGCCTTCGAGGTAATCGGCTGCAATATCGCCTTCCTCTTCCAAGCGGGCGATCGTCTTCGGCGCCTTCTTGGTTCCGGTTGTTGCCTCTGCTTCTGCATCAAGTACTTCAGTGGTCTCTTCGCTCATTTTCTTACTCCTTTTTTAAAATTTGGGCTATTTATGCGTTATTGATACTAAATGTCGCAATTTACTTCTTCTTTTTCTTCTTTGGCTGCTTTCTTTGCCCCTTCACATCGCCCTCTTGGCCACTCTGGCCGAGCTCTGTGTTCTCTGGGTCAATAACTGTTCCGCTTGCACCGCGGCTATCTTCCTTTGCTTTATGGGCGCGCTTTCTCTGCAACTCTTCGTATGCAGGCGATCCCGGTGTTGGGTTTCTTTTAATGACATAGAACTGTTGTCCCCATGTCCAGAAGTTTGTTGTCGACCAGTAAATCAAAACACCGACTGGAAAGTTAACGCCAGAAATTGCAAATATTAATGGGAATAAATACAACATGATTTTCTGCTGTTGCAACATCATATTGTTACTTGAATCCATCTTCGGCATTCCTTTAACCATCAACTGGCGTTGAGTTGTAAAGGTTGTTGCAGACATAATAAA
>CAFBOU010000027.1_pt1 | contig 12035 bp, 12 predicted proteins | sample 7269551 | NCBI WGS metagenome assembly CAFBOU01 (sample SAMEA6814126, study PRJEB35770) | freshwater metagenome | biome: Freshwater; feature: Freshwater reservoir; material: water | place: Czech Republic | collected 2017-07-26 | depth 30m m
GGAATCCGCGTGACAATGCAGAAGCTGGATCCTTATCTAAACGTTGATCCTGGAACAATGAACCCCTTCCAACACGGTGAAGTATTTGTTACAGATGATGGTGCAGAAACAGATTTAGATATTGGCCATTACGAGCGTTTTCTAGATCGCAATCTCGAAGGTTCTGCGAATGTGACTACTGGCCAGATCTACTCCAAAGTGATTGCGCGCGAGCGTCGCGGGGAGTATCTCGGTGAAACGGTCCAGGTAATTCCGCATATCACCAATGAAATTAAAGAGCGCATGAATGCGATGTCCGCGCCGGATGTAGATGTCATCATCACCGAAATAGGTGGAACAGTCGGCGATATTGAATCGCAACCATTTTTAGAAGCGGCACGACAAATGCGTCAAGAAGTTGGACGCGATAATGTCTTTTATCTACATATTTCACTAGTTCCATATATCGGTCCCTCAGGTGAGTTGAAGACAAAACCAACTCAACACTCAGTTGCAGCGCTTCGAAGTATCGGTATAGCACCAGATGCGGTAGTCCTGCGCTCTGATCGTGAGATTCCGATGAGTATTAAGAAGAAGATCTCATTGATGTGTGACGTTGACGTAGAGGCGGTTGTAGCCGCGGTAGATGCGCCTTCAATTTACGATATTCCTAAAGTTCTCTTTAGCGAAGGCCTAGATGCTTATGTTGTGCGTCGCCTCTCCCTTGGTGGCCATGAAGTTAAGTGGGGCGAATGGGATGAATTATTAGAGAAGGTTCATCATCCAAAACATCAAGTAAAAGTTGCTCTGGTTGGTAAATATATTGATCTTCCAGATGCCTATCTTTCTGTTTCGGAAGCCCTTCGTGCTGGTGGCTTTGCAAATAACGCAAAGGTTTCAATTCTTTGGGTGGCAAGTGATGATTGCCAAACGCCTGAAGGTGCCAAGAAATCCTTATCGGGCGCTGATGCAATTTGCGTGCCGGGAGGATTCGGCGTTCGCGGTATCGAAGGAAAACTTGGGGCGCTGACTTATGCGCGAACCAACAAGATTCCAACTTTAGGACTTTGTCTTGGTCTGCAATGTATGGTGATTGAGGCAGCGCGGAATATGGCTGGTATTAAGGATGCAAATTCTGCAGAGTTTTCACCTGATTCTGGAACTCATGTAATTGCGACTATGGATGATCAGAAAGCGATAGTTTCGGGTAATGCCGATATGGGCGGAACAATGCGTTTAGGGCTATATAAAGCGACGCTTACCCCCGGATCGATCGTTGCTAAAACCTATGGCGCAAATGAGGTCTCGGAACGCCATCGCCATCGTTATGAGGTAAGTAACACCTACCGTGATCAGATCTCAAATGCGGGCCTGACATTCTCAGGAATGTATCAAGAGAGAGATCTTGTCGAATTTGTGGAACTACCTGCAGAGGTACATCCTTACTATGTGGGAACGCAAGCTCATCCTGAACTTCGTTCACGTCCAACGCGTCCACACCCGCTCTTTGTTGGTTTGATTTCGGCGGCTATTGCTGCGAAAGGTTAATAATGTTAGTTGGCGTACCTAAAGAGATAAAAGTTCACGAATCTAGAGTTGCATTAACACCCGAAGGAGTCTTTGAGCTTGTTCGCTTCGGACATAAAGTTGTAGTTGAAAAAGGCGCAGGGCTCGGCTCGGCGATAAGCGATGAGGACTTCACTGCAGCGGGTGCGCAGATTGAAAGTGATGTCGCAAAGATTTGGGCTAGCGCAGATTTGATTTTGAAAGTTAAAGAGCCGATTGCAGCCGAATATAACTACCTGCGCGCCGGACAAATACTCTTCACTTACCTTCATCTTGCAGCATCTAAGGAATGTACGGATGCGCTGTTGAAAAGTGGAACTACTGCAATCGCCTACGAGACTGTCGAGTTAAATGGAAATCTGCCGTTGCTTGCGCCAATGAGTGAAGTCGCTGGACGTTTAGCAGTTCAAGTTGGGGCATTCGCCTTGCAGAAACCAAATGGCGGACGAGGAGTTCTATTAGCCGGTGTTCCAGGAGTTGCTCCAGGTAAAGTTGTTGTAATCGGCGGGGGAGTTGCAGGACTTAACTCTGCAGTAATCGCTATGGGCATGGGCGCAGATGTAACAGTTCTCGATCGTTCATTGCCGAGATTGGCGTATATAGATTCGCTTTACAACGGCAGAATCAAAACTCTCGCCTCGACTTTACATGCGATTGATCGCGAGATTAAACAAGCAGATCTAGTTATTGGGGCGGTGCTTGTACATGGGGCAAAAGCGCCAAAGTTGGTAACAAATGCCCAAGTGGCTCAGATGAAGCCAGGCTCAGTGCTTGTTGATATTGCGATCGATCAAGGTGGCTGTTTTGAAGATTCAAAGCCAACTACTCACGCCGAACCAACATTCCAGATCCACAACTCTATTTTTTATTGTGTGGCAAATATGCCAGGGGCTGTTCCTGTTGCATCTACATATGCACTGACAAATGCAACTCTGCCATATGCGATTGCAATAGCGAATAAGGGCTGGGAGCAAGCCATTGACGAAGATCCTTCGCTAGATCGGGGCTTAAACGTTCACGCGGGAAAGATTAGATATAACGCGGTTGCGGTGGCTCACGGTTATGAAGTTTGAAAGCGCGCGCAAAAGTTTTCTAGATCATCTGCAGATTGAACGTGGTTTATCGCCAAATTCGATTTCCGCGTATACCCGAGATTTAACAACATTCGGCGGTTATCTCTCCGAGAAAAACCTTGATTTTGAAATGTTAAATTCTGCGGATGTAATGGAATATGAAATTGCTTTAAAGGAGAAAGGGTTAGCTCTTTCTTCGGTCAACCGTGGCGTTTCTGCGCTAAAAACTTTTTATAAGTACCTATCACGAGAGTACGCGATTACAGATCCGACCACGGAATTGAGCGCTAATAGTCTTCCCCGCAAATTGCCAAAAGCTTTAACCATCGCTGAGATCACAGCCTTGCTGAATTCGACAGAGCGCATCGGCGATTTAACCGCGTTGCGAGATCGCGCGATTTTAGAAGTACTTTACGGAACGGGGGCACGAGTTAGCGAAGTTGTCGGGATCAATTTGGTTGATTTAGGTAAGTCGACAGTGACCGGAGATGAAGTCACTACTCTGAAATTGCGCGGTAAAGGATCGAAAGAAAGGATCGTCCCGCTTGGAAGTTTTGCCAAAGAGGCTATCGAAAACTACTTGGTGCGCTTGCGTCCGACTTATCTAGAGAAATCAAAGAGCAAGAAATCTTCCGCGCTATTTCTAAATTCACGAGGTACTCGGTTATCAAGACAGAGCGCGTGGCAGACTGTTATAGATGCAGCGGATGCAACAGGACTAACGGGAAAGGTTTCCCCCCATGTATTTAGACATTCGTATGCAACGCATTTGTTAGATGGCGGCGCAGATATACGTGTAGTCCAAGAGTTGCTGGGACATTCATCAGTAACAACTACGCAGATTTACACTTTAATTACTATCGATAAAGTGCGCGAGGCATATGCCAGCGCGCACCCGCGAGCAAATTAAACGCCGCGAAGTCTTCGGGCGAGAATACTTTGATCGCCCTTAGCTTCAAGATCAGCAACTATCACTGCGATGGATTCGCGAACGATACGACCGCGATCAACCGCTAGACCTAAATCACCACGAAGAGTTAAGCGCGCTTGATCAATGTCAAAGAGTTCATCGGGGGAGAGATAGACAGTTATCTTCTCATCATGTCTTTCGCGACCAGATGGTGAACGATCAACAGTTGTGACGCGACGACGTGGAGTCGAACGCACACCTTTCTTTGTCTTAGGTGTCGCTGTTACACCGATTGGCTTAGAAACTTCTTGCGCTTCTTCAACCACTTGGCGTACAGCACTTAGCGCTGGTGTATTTGCGCGGAATAATTCATCCGCACCTGGCAAGCTAGCTCTACGTGTCATCGTGCGCCTCCTCTGGCTATTAGCTCACGGGCAAGTCTGCGATAAGAAGCAGCACCGCCCGAAGATGATGCATAACTGGTAATTGGTTCACCGGCAACGGTTGTCTCGGAGAATCGAATAGTTTTAGCGATGATTGTCTCGAAGACATCTTCTGGATATTTCTCCAGAATTGCCGTTAAAACTTCGCGATTATGTAACGTCTTCTTCTCGTACATCGTCGCCAAAATTCCAATCAAATTAAGTTCAGGATTTAAGAAATTCTTTACCTTCTCGATATTTCCCTTAAGTTCGATAAATCCATGCAAAGCAAAGTATTCACATTGCAACGGCACTATTACTTCATTTGATGCAACCAGTGCGTTAATTGTTAGCTGTCCCATAGTTGGCTGGCAGTCGATCAAGATAACGTCGTAACGATCTTTTAATCGAGCAAGTGCGCGCTTTAAATATTGTTGTCCACCGATTTCGGCACCGAGTGTGGTTTCCGCTGTACCGAGGTCACGGTTTGCAGGTAGAAAATCTAAGTTAGCGACCGAAGATTTCAAGACAATCTCATCGATATTTGCATCCGGTGTCATAAGCGCGTAGTAAACGGTATTCTCTAGCGGAAGAGCATGAGCGTTAACGCCGAGACCTAATGAGAGTCCACCTTGTGGGTCGAAGTCGACCAATAGAACGCGGCGACCAAGTTCTGCAATGGCAGCCCCTAAGTTAATTGTGGTCGTTGTCTTACCAACGCCACCCTTCTGATTAAAGATTGAAATGACCTTTGCATCGAGGCCTTCAACTGGTGGGGCTGGAATACGGAAATTCTTCGGTTCTCGCCCAAGGAGGGTGGCGGTAGTTGCCACATCATCATCAAATGTCGATTTAGCGTTCAAGCGAGAAACCTCTTTCTGTTGGCGCGACTCTACGCTCCGTGCGCAGTTTTGAGCAAGTAACGAAGTAAGGTTCGCAGGTGGATATTGAGTCAGAAGGCGCAATCGCGGTTAGCCCAACGCCTGCGGTAGCCGGTGAAGAAGTCGAGATCGGCGCTGGTTTTAGCGTCCACCTCGATAACTTTGATGGCCCTTTCGACCTGCTGCTCCAACTCATTTCGCGCCACAAGATGGATATCACTGAGGTTTCGCTCAGTATGGTCACCGATGAGTTCATCTCCTTTATTCGCGCCTTGGAGATCTCGGGAGAGGGCTGGCGCTTAGATCAGGCAACTGAATTTTTAGTCATCGCAGCCACGCTCTTAGATCTCAAAGCGGCGCGGCTGCTGCCTAGCGGTGAGGTCGAGGATGAAGAAGATCTAGCGCTGCTCGAAGCGCGGGATATTCTCTTTGCCCGTCTGCTTCAATACCGCGCCTTTAAGGAGATCGCGGCCACCTTTGCCCTGCAGATCGAAGCGGCGGATAAATCTTTCCCTCGCGTTGTGGCTCTTGACCCCGCTCTTTCTGCTCTGCTTCCCGAGGTGCTCATTGGCGTAGGCGCAGCCCGCTTTGCGGCGATCGCTGAGCGTTGTTTGACCCCCAAGGTCGCCCCAGTTGTTGCCGTCCAGCACCTTCACACAAGCCTGGTGAGCGTGGCTGAGGAGTCCAAACGAGTGGTTGAAGCGTTAAGAGCGGGCCGGACGATCAGCTTCCGCCATCTGATCTCAGATGCAGATTCAACCTTGGTGGTTGTAGCCAGATTTCTCGCGCTCCTTGATCTCTACCGTCAGGGAGTCCTCCGTTTTGACCAGGTGATCGCCCTTGGAGAGCTTCAGATCAGTTGGACAGGCTCCGATTCCGGCGAGATTGAGGCTACAGATGAGTTTGATATCCCAGTAATTCCGACAGAAGAGGGCGAAAATGTCTAATCCCGAAGTTGAGCGTTCTATCGAAGCGATATTGATGGTCGTGGATGAGCCGGTCACCGAGCTCACCTTGGCCTCAGTTTTAAGCGTCACCGTGGATGAAGTTATCGCCGCGCTGGAGAACCTCGCAGGTTCATACGAAGGTCGTGGCTTCTGCCTCAAGGCGATCAATGGCGGCTGGCGCTTTTACAGCAACCCAGATTGCGCCGCGGTCGTTGAAAAGTTCGTTTTAGATGGCCAGCAGAACCGCCTTACCCAGGCGGCGCTAGAAACCCTTGCCGTAATCGCCTATAGACAGCCGGTCTCTCGCGCCCGCGTATCTGCAATTCGCGGAGTAAATGTCGAGGCGGTTATGAAGACTCTGGTCACACGTGGTTTGGTCGAGGAGTACGGCCTTGAGCCTGAAACCGGAGCGATTCTTTACAAGACAACTAGCTACTTCCTAGAACGCCTCGGTCTTAACTCCCTGGATGATCTTCCTGCGCTGGCTCCTTACCTGCCAGACCTCGATCGCCTCGATGAGGTTCTGGAATCCCTTACCGACTAATCGGTCTCAATCCATCCGTTTGGCCCATATACCTGTTCTAGCGTAGACTCGCGCCTTCAAGCCTTCCTTAGGAAACCTCAAAAATATGGAGGGAGGCGCTTTGACTGTCGAGAATGGATAGCCACGAAATGCCTGAGTTACGCCTAAATAAGATTATCGCCGACGCCGGAATCACCAGTCGTCGCGGAGCGGATGAATTGATCATCGATGGGCGAGTTAGCGTCGATGGGTTTGTTATCAGAGAACTTGGCGCAAAATTTGACCCTGATTTGGTCAAGGTATCGGTTGATGGTGAGACAATTTTACGTTCTTTGACTAAGACTTATCTTGCACTTCATAAACCTAAAGGTGTTTTGTCTACCATGTTCGACCCAGAAGGCCGACCCTCACTTTCAGATTTTATCGACCTACGCACTGAACGCCTCTTCCATGTTGGGCGCCTCGATAAGGACTCTGAAGGGCTAATTCTTCTGACTAATGATGGCGAACTGACCTTCCGAGCGACCCATCCCTCCTTTGGCCTAGAAAAGACTTACATCATTGAATTTGATGGAAAGTTGCCTACCGGAGTCGATAAGGTGCTTTTGAAAGGAATCGAGCTCGAAGATGGAATGGGGAGGGTGCTCACCTTTAAGCAGCTCTCACCCCAGTGGATTGAAGTCAGCATCCACGAAGGTCGATATCACATCATCCGTCGTTTGATGGAGGCGGTGGATGTTCATGTCCTTCGATTGATCAGGACCAAATTTGGACCGATCTCTCTGGGAGATACCGTTGAGGGAAGATGGCGGGATTTAAATAGCGGCGAATTGTCAAGCCTACAAAAGGCTTTAGATCTTTAACGTTTAATCTATTAACTGTTGATTTATTAATAAAACGCTATATCGATAAAAAATTGATAGGCCAGATAAAAATAGTTTTATCGATATTACTTACCAATATCAGGCGCAAAATCGTCGAAAAATAACTCTTTATCGATATTTGATATCAGAGGTTGGCTAAGGGTTAATTGAAGCGGTTCAGATCCAGTCGTTCTTAATGCCTTTTTATCGATATAAATATAAATTGTCTAATCAAGTTATAAATACCGCATAGAAGCAGAGGTAAGGGGTACGATTTGCCAATGTCTAGCGTCAGAGCGATCCGTGGGGCGACCCAAGCGGCGGCTAATACCAGCCAGGCTATAGGCGATGCCACAAAGGAACTTCTGCTGGAGATCCTAAAAGCCAATAACCTCTCACCAGATGAAGTGATCTCAGTAATCTTTACCGTAAGCCCGGATTTAAATGCCGCCTTTCCGGCAGGATCGGCTCGAGAGCTCGGTTTCAGCGAAGTTCCGCTAATTTGCAGCGTCGAGATCGACGTACCTGGCGCCCTTGAACGCACGATCAGGGTCATGGCCCACGTAGAAACGAGCCTGTCTAAGAGCGAAATTTCGCATATCTACCTTGGTGCAGCGAAATCGCTTCGGCGAGATATCGCCCAATAAGTGAAAAACCGGTAGAAAATGGCAGATTTTTCGGAGCAGACGCCACCCTTTAAGAGCGTACGTATCGTCGGTTCAGGGTTAATTGGTACCTCAATTGGATTAGCCCTGGTCTCTCGCGGTGTCGAGGTGGAGATGGTGGATGTCGATCCGCGAGCCCAAGGCCTTGCCCGAGATCTTGTGAAATCAAGAGTTTTAACTGACCCGGAGCTAACGGTCTTGGCTCTACCGACTAGTGCTCTGTCTGGTGCTCTGGAGGAGCAATTTTCTATCAACCCAGGATCTAAATTTATAGATATTGGCAGTGTTAAGACTAAACCTTTACTTGATGTATCGAAATCCAAGGTTTTAAGGAGCAACTTCCTTGCTACCCATCCGATGGCCGGCCGTGAGGTCGGCGGCGCTGAGTCAGCTCGCGCCGACTTATTTCAATCTAGAACCTGGGTCTATATACCCTCTGATCTAGCAGGAACTCCTGTAGATCCCGACTTGTTGAAGTCAGGGATCTGGATGATCAAAGCTCTGGGTGGAGTGCCGGTTGCGATGCAGGCAGATGAGCATGATCGGGCGGTAGCTCTGGTCTCGCATCTGCCACAGGCTCTCGCCTCGCTCTTGGCTGGGCAACTTATTTCGGGGGATCCAACTTCGCTGGCTTTGGCGGGGGCCGGTCTGCGAGATACCACTCGAATTGCCGCCTCCAACCCCGCGCTTTGGGATGAGATCCTGACTTCAAATTCACAAGAGTTGCTGCCGCTATTAATAAATCTACAAAGCGATCTTTCTGCGCTAATAAGCGCCTTTAAGTCGGGAGAATCCGTAGCTAAATTTATTGAAGATGGAAATCAAGGCAGGGCTTTGATTCCGGGTAAACACGGGGGAGTGGCTCGCGAATATACATATCTTCCGGTCGTTATCGAAGATAAGCCTGGCCAATTAGCTGCGCTAGTCAGCGAGTGTGCTGCGGTCAACGTAAATATTGAAGATTTAAGTATCGAACACTCACCAGGTCAATTCACTGGACTCATTACCCTTGCACTATCCGAGAATGATGCGCAGATTCTGAGCACGCATCTAATTGGATCGGGTTGGAACGTTCACGCTCCGAGATAGAATAGATATCGCGTAAATTAAATTTGATATGCGCAAGCAACGATGGGAAGTAAGTAAATGATCGTCGTAGCTATCGATGGACCTAGCGGCGCAGGTAAATCCAGCACTGCTAAGGCAGTGGCTAAACGCGCTGGCTGGAGTTACTTAGACACTGGTGCGCTTTACCGAGCGCTGACTTGGCTCGCGCTACGCGAGAAGTTAGAGAACCCAGAAGAGATATTGGCAGCGCTAAAGAGATTTCCATTGCGTTTTGTTGCAAATCCCAACAACCCGGAAATATTTGTCGGTGACGTTAATGTAAGTGTTGAAATTCGTTCCGAAGATGTCACCAATGCAGTGAGTAAATTTAGTGCGATCCCAGAATTGCGCGCCGAATTATTAAATGTGCAACGTAAGTTTATTTCGAGCGCTGATCGCGGCATAGTCGTTGAAGGACGCGATATCGGAACTGTTGTTGCACCCGATGCTGCTTTAAAAATATATTTGCAAGCTGATATTGAAGCCCGCGCACAGCGTCGATCAGCCGAAATAGATGCGCCAACTGATTCAGTTGGCCAATCACTTGCAGCGCGTGATGCTATTGATTCCACCCGAGCTGCGTCGCCATTAGCGAAAGCGATGGATGCCGTTCTGATTGATTCAACTTCATTAACTTTAGAAGAGACCGCCGATTGGGTATGGGAGTTGCTCAAGGAACGTTCCTTGCTTGGGCTGCCGATAGTTGCGATTTTAGGTCGTCCTAATGTTGGAAAATCAACGCTAATTAATCGCTTCATCGGACGTCGCGAAGCAATCGTGGAAGACACACCAGGTGTTACGCGCGATCGCGTGCAATATGAATGTGAATGGGGCGGACGCCGATTTATTATTATGGATACAGGCGGCTGGGAATCTAAACCTGATGGAATTTCCGTTCAAGTTAGCGCATCGGCTGAACTTGCAATGCAAGAAGCCGATGTCTTGGCCTTCGTAGTCGATGCACATGTTGGGGCGCTAGATGAAGATGACATCTTGGTTCAGGAGCTGCGTAAAGTTAAAAAACCAATGGTTTTAATCGCAAATAAGGTAGATAGTGATGTTGATGAAGCCGATGCACATGCGCTTTGGAATTTAGGTTTGGGAGAACCACGCTTTGTTTCAGCGTTGCACGGTCGTGGCAGTGGAGATCTTTTAGATTACATAGTTTCGGAAATGCCTGAAGTTGGCGGTGCACAGACACAAGATGGCTATCGCAAGATTGCCCTAATTGGTCGACCTAACGTAGGAAAATCAAGTTTATTAAATGCGCTAGCGGGGGAGAATCGTTCGATTGTTGATGATGTCGCCGGCACAACGCGAGATCCAGTTGATGAGCTGATTGAATTCGGCGGATCGATCTGGCGCTTTATCGACACAGCTGGTCTGCGTAAGCGAGCGAATCAGGCAAGTGGCACTGATTATTACGCAACTCTGCGCACACAAGCGGCGTTGGAACGTTGCGAATGCGCCGTTGTTGTTCTGGATGCATCTGAACCGATTTCAGAACAAGATTTGCGAGTTATCACAATGGTGGAAGAAGCCGGTAAGGCGATGGTCATTGTGATGAATAAATGGGATCTAGTAGATGAAGATCGCCGCGATCAGTTAGATCGCGAAATTGACCGACACTTAGACCAAGTGGAATGGGCCCAGCGAGTTAATGTCGCCGCTAAAACTGGTTGGCACCGAGATCGGTTAGCGCCTGCACTTCGTACAGCGATCGATAGTTGGGAGCGTCGTGTTCCGACCGCCAAACTCAACTCATTCTTGGGTGCACTTATCGGTGCGACTCCACCACCAGTTCGTGGTGGCAAGCAGCCAAAGATTTACTACGCGACACAAGCCGGTATCGCACCACCTAAATTTGTGGTCTTCTCAAGTGGTTGGATCGAAGCTTCCTATCGCCGCTTCATTGAACGACGCCTCCGCGAAGAGTTCGGCTTTCCAGGCACTCCAGTGCAGGTAGCGATCCGAGTCAAAGAGCGCGATTAATGGCCAAGAGCAAGCTCCTCAACGTCCCAAATGCCTTAACTGGCCTGCGCGCTTTGGGAATTCCACTCTTTATCTATCTAGCACTTGTGCCGGAAGCCGATGGCTGGGCGATTTTAACTTTAGCTATTGGTGGAGCAACGGATTACTTTGATGGAAAGTTGGCGCGCGCCTGGGGGCAAGAGTCGCGCTTTGGTGAATTAGCAGATCCCGCGATCGATCGTCTTTATATCGTCGCCACTTTGATTGTGCTTTATATGCGCGAGGCAATTCCACTTTGGGTTATCGCTCTTTTACTTGGAAGAGATGTGATCTTGGGGTTAGTAACTCTGGTTATGACACTCAACTCTCTAGCACCACTTAAGGTTACTTATCTCGGCAAAGCGGCGACATTTAATCTCTTGTACGCCTTTCCATTTCTGCTCCTTGCGCTACATCCAGGTTGGGCGGGGACTGCGGCATATATTTTGGCCTGGAGTTTTACTTGGTGGGGAGTCGGGCTCTATCTGTACACCGGCGTTACCTATTTCCTAACTGGGGTAGCCGCCATTAGAGTTGCGCGGTAAACAAGAGATGACCAAGGAGATTACGTGTCTTTAATACCTGATGATCTGCAGTACACCAAAGAGCACGAATGGGTTAGTCAGACGTCAACTAATGTTTTTCGAATGGGAATCACTGATTACGCCCAAGGTGCGCTGGGAGATATTGTTTATGTGCAGCTTCCTAAAGTGGGCGAAAGCGTAACTGCAGATAAAGTTTGCGGTGAAGTTGAATCTACAAAGAGCGTCTCTGAAATTTTCGCTCCGGTGACCGGCAAGATTGTTGCGGTAAATGAATCACTTGGGCAAGCTCCAGAAAATATTAATTCGGCACCATACGGATCTGGTTGGCTCGCTGAAATCGAGGTTGCCGCAACACCAAGTGGCTTACTATCGCCAGAGCAGTACCGTCAAATTACCGCGTAAAAATCTCGCGCTTTTCCACTGAATCTCATCTCTTTTTCCGCTTGATTTCTTTCCGCTCTCACCCTAATGTCAGCCTCAGGTAGAAGTTGAACCTGTCCGAGGATTGAAGCGAAAGGAGGCTCGCTATGGAGAATGTGTCAGA
>CAFBOU010000028.1_pt1 | contig 11938 bp, 8 predicted proteins | sample 7269551 | NCBI WGS metagenome assembly CAFBOU01 (sample SAMEA6814126, study PRJEB35770) | freshwater metagenome | biome: Freshwater; feature: Freshwater reservoir; material: water | place: Czech Republic | collected 2017-07-26 | depth 30m m
AATCTGCCAAAGCTGCTGCGCGACATAGCGACGAGAAGAAGGGCTAATTTCCTTGAGCGAAATTCGTTTATCCTCAGAGAAAAGACTCCGCCTTTTTTCAGGACGCGGATTTCCCGAACTATCTGATGCAGTCGCTGCCGAACTTGGAATCCCGCTAACACCAACATCTGCATATGACTTTGCAAATGGCGAAGTATTTGTTCGCTTCGAAGAATCTGTTCGCGGATGCGACGCCTTTGTTATTCAGAGCCACACAGCTCCAGTAAATAAGCAGATCATGGAACAGTTGATTATGGTCGATGCGCTAAAGCGTGCATCAGCGAAACGAATCACAGTTGTTGCACCGTTTTATGGTTATGCCCGCCAGGATAAGAAACATCGTGGTCGCGAACCGATCACTGCTCGCTTGATGGCTGATCTTTATAAAACCGCTGGCGCCGATCGTTTAATGGTTGTTGATCTGCATACTTCACAAATTCAAGGATTCTTTGATGGTCCTGTTGATCACTTATTCGCTCTTCCAATGCTCGCTAATTACGTTGGCAGCAAAGTCGATCGCACTCGTTTAACAATTGTTTCGCCAGACTCTGGTCGCGTGCGCGTGGCCGAGCGTTGGTCAGAACTCCTCGGTGGATGCCCGATCGCCTTTATCCATAAAACTCGCGATCCTCGCGTTCCAAATGAATCTGTGACTGGAAAAGTTGTTGGTGAAGTAGATGGCCAAACTTGTGTGGTTATTGATGACATGATCGACACCGCCGGAACAATTACAAAAGCCGTTGATGCATTAATTGCAGCCGGCGCCAAAGAGGTAATTGTTGCCGCAACTCACGCAGTATTTTCTGGCCCTGCGGTGGAACGCCTTAAGGCTTCGAAAGTGACAGAAGTTGTTGTTACAGATTCACTGCCAATTGATGAAGATAAGCGCTTTGATGGCCTAACCGTCCTCTCAATCGCTCCGCTTCTCGCACGCGCTATCCGTGAAGTCTTTGAAGATGGCTCAGTAACTAGTCTTTTTGACGGCCACAGCTAACACAGGCTAATATCGCCCCATAGTTTCCGGCGAGGGTGAAAAACTCCGTAATCGACGGTAAGGATTTAACTCCTGCTGGGACTTTGTGAAGTAACCGAAGTTTCCAGAGCAAAACCAATTAAAACAAACAGGAGTAATTAAAATGGCAGAAATTAAGATCACCGGCACAACACGTACTGAATTCGGCAAGGGTGCGTCACGTCGTGCACGAGTAGCAGGTCTTGTTCCTGCAGTTATTTACGGACACGGCGAAAAGCCACAACACATCACTCTTCCAGCGCGCGAACTCGGCGTTGCTCTGAAGCAATCAAACGTTCTTCTGCAAATCAACATTGATGGCAAGGATGAGCTAACACTTCCAAAGGCGATTGTTCGCCATCCGCTAAAGCAGATCCTCGAGCACATCGACCTTGTCGCTGTTCGTCGTGGTGAAAAAGTTACTGTTGCAGTTCCTGTTCACACAGAAGGCGAACACGATCGCGACGGAATTCTTGAGCACGTTAACCACACGATTGATGTTGAAGTTGAAGCAACTGCAATTCCTTCATTCTTCACACTCGACCTCACAGGTCTTGCAGCCGGTGCTTCTCTTTACGCAGAGAACGTTGCATTGCCTGCTGGCGTTGTCTTGATCTCTGATCCAAAGACAATCGTGGTCCACCTATCTGAGCGTTCAACTGCGGTTGAAGAAGTTGCAGTAGTCGCACCTGCTGCAGATGCAGCAGCGGCACCAGCACCTGATGCCGAGAAGAAAGACTAACTAGCCTTACTCTTTCTCCTGTGAGTTCATCTCCTTGGATAATTGTTGGTCTCGGTAATCCCGGCGATCAATATGCCGCCACTCGCCATAACGTTGGTCAGATGGTCATTGATGAACTCGCTAAACGCCACAATGTAAAACTCAGTACCCACAAGTCACGCACCGACATCGCCGCCTATAAGTTAGGCGTAGGTGTCGATGCTTTTTCGGTAATCCTCGCTAAATCAAAGAGTTACATGAACGAATCTGGTGGACCGATAAAAGCTCTCGCTAACTTTTATTCGGTTGAACCTAATCAAATAATCGTTCTTCACGATGAGTTAGATATTCCATTTGCCGCGATTCGCGCGAAAATAGCCGGAGGCGATAATGGCCACAACGGTCTGAAATCACTTACCTCTGCTTTTGATACCCCAGAATATTTCCGAGTTCGTTTAGGCATTGGTCGCCCCATGGGCCAACAAGATCCAGCAGATTTTGTGCTGAAACAATTTAGTAAAGAAGAGAAGAAAGATTTAGCAGAATTCTTAGACCGCGGCGCCGATGTTGTGGAATCGCTGATTGAAAATGGGCTTGAGTTTACGCAATCTAAATTTAATTCTTAAACAACTTTTTTGAAACCCTTCGGACAATTGAGTCCAGTAATCTTCTTAGTGGTACTTCCCTTTTTGCAAGTTATTTGCTTCGAATTTGCAGATGACTTGGGAGCCGATTTATTAGCAGATGAAGTAGGGTTTACTTTATTGGCGGAAGCTACCAATTTTGGAGCGCTAAAATGAAATCCAGCGGCATTAAATTTAAACCACTCTTTATCAATCTTTACTGTTGTGGTTGCCACTTGATTCGATCCATCGCTATTGATAATCGAAAGATTAAGTTTGGCTTGAGTGGCACCATCTTTCCAAAGGCATTTAGCAAGATCGGCTGGTATGAGTAGAGAGTAATGACCGATGAAGCTACCCCCATCCGGTTTCTTGCTAAATGAAGCGACCTTATAAGTGAAAGATTTCGTTTGTGAATCCCATGTTGGCGGCTCATCTTGCGCCAAAGTTGAATTACTAGAGCTAATGCCTACTGGTATGGATTTTGAAAAACTGTTTGCGCAAATAGCGGACAATTCTGTAATTGAACCAAGCTGGCTTTGAGCAATCCAATAACTTCTTAAGAATGTTGAAGTTCCATCCGTTAGTTTCTCTAAAGCTTCAAGCTGTTCATATGGTCCAGAATCATTAATTCCACCCTTCCCAGGGCCCCCTTTACCTCCCAAAAATATCGGAGCACTACAGTCTGAATCAGAAGTGCTACCAGCTGAACAGTAGAAGTTTGGACCAGCGATTGATTTGATGAGTGCCGAATTTGAAGGAGTTATTGGAATATTCTTCAAAACTTCTGGAACTTGTCCAGGTTTTCCTGAAAGCTGATAAATGAAATCTCTACCTGACTTTCTAAATGAAAAATCTAAATCTGTAATTGTTGAAGCTGTCCAACTAGTCCAAGGAATGCTTGAACGAAATTCAATCGAAAATGTATCTAGACTTACATAAGCATCGCGCTTTAAAGAAAAATCGTTACGGCTGAGAACTGCACCATCCATTTGAGTAATTGAATTCGTATAAGTACAGCCACCTTTTCCATCAAATCTACATACTGGAATATCGACTGATACCGGGAGAAGTTGGACATTCACCTGAGGCGCTCTGAAAACTAAACTTTTCTCTTCACCAACTTCAAAGTTTGCCTGGCTAAGGAAACTCACTCCGGGCAAGAAAATGCTTCCACCGCGATGCTTGTATTTGGGAAATTTCCAAACCCATCTATTTCCGCCAGAAGGATAATTTGCTGCAACATCACCATTGAAATTCTTTAAATTCTTCAAAATTCCATTTACATCTGAATCGTAACCCCACTCCTCGATTTTCGGTGGTAATTCCTTCAACGGCACAGCTTCTTCCCGCTTTCCATTTTGATCAATTACAGCAAGGCTCGAAATGCAATCAGACTGACCGCTGGAACTGCATGGCGGAAATTGCGCAACGTAACCCGCGTGATTAAATGGTTTTTGTTGGCAGAGGTCATATGAGATTCCATTGCAGTCGCTAGAATCGAACGAAAAACTCGAAATATCGATTGGCCAACCGTTAATACTTCTTATGGATAAGTTGGCGCCTGTTGGTTGCAAAATACCATTTGGGTAAATATCTATACGCTCATCCACTCTTTTAGTGGGTTCTGGGCTCTTGAAATTTTCAATCAGATTTATTGAATCTGTTTGACTTAAATTGAAAAAAGATCTATCGCTCGAAACTCGGATAATTTCAGCAGCGGAAGCAAAAGTTGAGCAAGAAAATAAAACAATACTAACAATTATGAACTTTATCCGCTTCATATCTACATCATTCTCATCCGGTATTACGCAAGCCTGCAGCAACGCCGTTAATCGTTAGCAACAAGGCGCGAATCAAAGTGGCATCGGAGGATTCTCCTGCAGTACGAACGCGGTGGAGCAAATTAACCTGCAGCAAGTGCAACGGTGAAAGATAAGCATCGCGAACTTGCAGTGTACGAGCCAAGATTGGTTGGTCACCCAGCAGTGCAGTTTTTTCGGTCAGGGCCAAGATCTCTTTAACGGTTAGTTCAAATTCCTCGGTGATCGTGTCAAGGAAGTGATGCAACTCTTTAGGAACAAGAGTTTCAACGTAACGCTTGGCAGTTGCTAAATCAGTCTTTGCCAAAGTCATTTCAACATTACTGATAAAGGTATGGAAGAAGTGCCACTCGTTGAGCATCTTCTTTAATACATCTGACTTGCCAGCTTCGCGCGCTGCTTTTAGGCCCGAGCCGACGCCAAACCAACCCGGAACAATCTGTCGTGATTGGGTCCAACCAAATACCCAAGGAATGGCACGCAGTGAATCAAGGCCACCAGCAGCATCTGGTCGACGTGAAGGACGCGAACCAAGGAAGAGATTTCCGAGTTGTTCAACCGGGGTAGATGCATAGAAATACGCAGGTAGATCAGGGTGATCAATTAATTTGCGATAACGCGCAAATGAGTTATCACTAATCAAATTCATACATTCATTCCATTTAGCGAGGTCTTCTGGGCTTTGACGAGGTCCACGGTTAAGAATTGTGGCTTCAAGGGATGCAGCAAGAGTTAGCTCGACATTCTCGCGGGCCAACGCTGGCAGCGCATATTTATCGCTAATTACTTCACCTTGTTCAGTCATCTTTATCTGACCATCGACTGAGCCCCAAGGAAGTGCAACAAGTGCATCGTAAGTCGGACCGCCACCGCGACCAACAGATCCACCACGTCCATGGAACAGGCGCAACGTGACGCCGTGCTTCATCGCAACATCGCGCAATGCGCGCTGTGCGCGGTGGATTTCCCATTGGCTAGTTGCAATACCAGCATCCTTATTTGAATCAGAATAACCAAGCATTACCTCTTGCGCATCGCCACGCAGTTTTACCAATGCGCGATAAGTTGGATCGCTAAGTAATTTCTCCAGGATTTCTCCTGCAGCACGAAGTTCAGCAACAGTTTCTAGCAGCGGAGCAAAACCAATCTTGGCTACTTTCTTATCTAAATCAACTAATCCAGCAGCCTTTCCGATTAAGGTCGCTGCGAGTAAATCATCGGCGCCTTTAGTCATTGAGACGATGTAGGTTTCGATAACTTCTGACCCAAAACGTTCGATTAAGTCATCAATTGCTTTAAAGGTATCGAAAGTCTTCTTGCCGGCGGCATCCAAAGCGTCAGTTTTAATCGGAGCAGATGCGCCGAGGGCTTGAGCCAAGATCGGGAATTTATCTGCATGCGAAAGTTCTAAGTAACCAGCTGGCATTACTTGCTTCAGTAAGTTGTGATGGGCATCTGAATGCTCGCGGATATCTAAAGTTGCATGGGTTAAGCCGAAAGCTGCAATGCTGCGGATTGTGCGCTCTAGCAAGCCTGTAGCAATTAATTCACCGCGATGAGCAAAGAGTGAATCACGCATCAAAGTTAAATCTGAAATTAACTCAGCTGAGTTCGCATAATCTCGCCCTGGGACATGTGGCGCTCCTGTTGCGTGGCGATTACGGGTAAAAACTAAGCGATGCACAATTGCAGTTGCTTTTAGGCGGTACGGCTCTTGCTGATTAAGGCGCAGGAAGCGCGCTTCAAATTCAGGAATGTTTTTAAGATCGCGTTCTACCGAAGCGGTTAATTCCGGTGTAGCGCCAGCGATGCGAGTTGAAACCGAGAGCAGCTGACGAAGTTGATCCATTGCCGCAATTGTTGTGCGGATGGCATGGCCAACTTGCAGAACTACCGCATCTTCAGTTACTTCTGCTGTGATATTTGGATTTCCATCACGGTCTCCGCCGATCCAAGTACCAAAGGTAAGTGGTCGGGCATCAACTGGCAGATTGATATTCAAACGCTTTAGTTCGCGAGCAAAGTCATTTAATACTTCTGGCACAGTATTGCGCGCCAAATCATCAAGGTAATAAAGCGCATTCATCGCTTCATCGAGTGGTTCTGGACGATCTAGTCGAAGCTCATCGGTCTGCCATAAAAGATCCACTGTTTCGGCAAGGCGCTCATGTTGGCGAGGATTTAGATCTTGGTCTAACAACTTGGCGATTTCGCCGAGTTTATTTAATATCGAACGACGCGCCGCTTCAGTTGGATGCGCGGTGAAAACTGGGCGGACCATTAATTCGCTGATCCATTGTTCTAACTGCTGGTGAGTAAATTCGTGGCCCGGAGTTTGAGCTTTGTAAGCTTCTTCAATCTTGTCAATTGCGCGACTTAACCAAGATCCGCCGGCTGCGCGAGATTGTGCAAGCACACGTGCTCGGTGAACTTGTTCTGCCACATTTGCAAGATGGAAATAAGTACTAAATGCACGCACCAGCTGAACTGAATCTTCGACCGAGAGTTTTTCTAGCAGTTCATTTCCGCCGCCTTTGCGCACTGATTCAACTAAATCAAGCAAACCTTGGCCTTCTTGGCGAACTAGTGATTGGCCCAATAAATCGCCGAGCTTGCGCACGTCGCTGCGCAACACCGCATCATCGTTTGCGATGTTCTTGGAATTGTTGAGGCTCTGCGTCACAGGCATATCCTCTCAGGAATATCAGCGAGTTTGATACGTAAATATGCGCGTTAGACTTGGTACATCAAGCCCCCTCCCTTTTTGGGAACGGGGCCAAACGGCTTTTCTACGTGAGGATTGGTGGGGTGAAATGCGTGCGCTAGTACAGATGGTTGGCAGCGATAGCGCTGTCGCATCTTGCCTGCACGATTCTGCGAAGCTAATCGCACCGGCGGCAACCTATCCGTTTCTACTTGCAAATCTTGCGCAAGAAGCCCCACTGCTGATCGTCACGAGTTCAAGTCGCAGCGCTGAAGATTTAGCAAATGAATTACGCGAATTACACAACCATGTTCTGGAGTTTCCGGCTTGGGAAACTTTGCCACATGAGCGTTTAAGTCCGCGAAGTGACACAGTTGCTAGGCGTTTAGCCACTTTGGCAGATCTGGCAGCAGGCAATAATGAAAAGATAATTGTTGTCGCTCCGATTCGTGCAGTGATTCACCGCTTTATCGCAGATTTAGCAAGCCAACCTTTACAGAGTTTAGAAATCGGTAGCGAAGTTGATTTAACATCTTTAATTACCAACTTAACTAATCTGGCTTATACCCGCACCGATTTAGTTGAAAAGCGTGGTGAATTCGCAGTTCGCGGCGGAATTGTTGATCTGTTCTTGCCGCTTTCAGAACATCCTGTGCGCATTGACTTCTTTGGCGATGAAATTGAAGAGTTGAGTTATTTTGATGTAGCCAGCCAACGCACAACTAATCCAGTGGTCGGTGCCTTAAAGATTCTTCCTTGCCGGGAGCTATTACTAACATCTGATATTCGCACACGTGCAGAAAGTGCTAAATCTAAATACCCAGCAGCCTTGGAAATTTTAGATCGAGTCGCACAAGGTATTTCGACTGAAGGTATGGAATCACTTATTCCAATATTGATCGATCAAACTGAAACCATCTTGCAGCGGATGCCGCAGGGAAGTGAAGTTATCTTTATTGATGATGAACGCATCCGCATGCGCACCATTGATTTACTTGCGACAAATGAAGAGTTTTTTGAAGCAGCCTGGTCACATGCCGCACTTGGAGCGGTGGCGCCCCTGCCAGTCACGGATGCGACATATCTTTCTTGGGATGAATTAAAGAATGAAGTTCTTCGCTGCCAACTTACTTCGCGCGCGCTTAACCCATTTGGTTCAGATTTAGATAAGTCCGCGGATTTCTTAGATTTCCAAGCGATTGATCCACTTCGTGCAGATATGGATCGCGCAATCAGCACTTTGCAGAGCGCAGTAGATGCTGGTTTCTCAATTATCTTTTCAGCCGCGGGCCAAGGTATGGCAGAACGTTATGCCGGCATCTTCCGCAGCGCTGACCTGCCAGTTGTCGTAGTTCCGGAGTTAAGAGCGGTGCCAACTAAAGGTTCAATTCATATAACGCAATCTGCAATCGCTCATGGATTTACCTCACAATCTGCACGGATCTTATTTATTACCGAACGCGATTTAACTGGAAGTAAAGCATCAGCAAAAGATGGTGTGCGCATGCCATCTAAACGCAAACAAGCAGTTGACCCGCTAGAACTTCGCGCAGGAGATTTCGTCGTCCATGAGCAACACGGAATTGGGCGTTATGTTGAAATGGTGCAACGCACAATCGGCGGAGTCACTCGTGAATATTTAGTAATTGAATACGCACCAGCAAAGCGTGGGCAACCCGGTGATCGCGTCTTTGTTCCAACCGATACCTTGGAACAAGTAAGTAAATACATAGGCGGAGAATCACCTACGGTGCATCGCATCGGAAGCGGTGAATGGCAGAAAGCCAAAGGCCGCGCGCGCAAGGCGGTAAAACAGATCGCGGGCGAATTAATTCGACTATATGCCGCGCGCACAAGTTCTCCTGGTTTTGCTTTTTCACCTGACACTCCTTGGCAGCGCGAGCTAGAAGATGCATTTTCTTATATTGAAACTCCAGATCAGTTATCGACGATTGAAGAAGTAAAGCGCGATATGGAAAAGCCTTATCCAATGGATCGCATTATTTGCGGCGATGTTGGTTATGGCAAGACTGAGATCGCGATTCGCGCCGCTTTTAAAGCGGTTCAAGATGGCAAACAAGTTGCTGTTCTGGTTCCGACCACTTTGTTAGTTCAGCAGCACGAGAAAACATTTGCAGAAAGATATGCCGGCTTTCCGATACGAGTTGCTGGGTTATCACGTTTTAATACCGCCAAAGAATCGAAAAAAATCTTGGCCGAACTCACGGCTGGCAGCGTTGATGTGGTGATCGGTACTCACCGTTTACTTTCACAAGACGTTGTTTTTAAAGATTTGGGATTAGTTGTTGTGGATGAAGAACAACGATTTGGCGTTGAGCAGAAAGAATCGCTGAAAAAGATGCGCACAACAGTGGATGTTTTAGCGATGTCGGCCACGCCTATCCCGCGCACCTTGGAAATGGCAGTCACTGGTATTCGCGAAATGTCTACGATCACAACTCCGCCGGAAGAGCGCCATCCAATTCTTACTTATGTCGGAGCGGCTGAAGATGCGCAGATCCGCGCAGCGATTCACCGTGAATTATTACGTGATGGCCAAGTTTTCTATATTCACAATCGCGTGGAATCAATTGATCGCGCAGCTTCGAAGATACAAGAGTTGGTGCCTGAAGCACGAATTCGAATTGCACATGGACAGATGAGCGAAGGTGCGCTAGAAGATGTGATCTTGGCATTTTGGAACCGCGACTTTGATGTACTTGTTTGCACAACAATTGTGGAAAGTGGTTTGGATATCCAAAATGCCAACACTTTAATTGTGGAGCGAGCCGATAATTTTGGGCTATCTCAACTTCATCAATTGCGTGGGCGCGTAGGTCGTGGGCGCGATCGCGCATATGCATATTTCCTTTATCCACCAGATCAACCACTGACTGAAGTCGCGCTAGACCGCTTAAAAACAATTGCGACAAATACTGATTTAGGCGCAGGTATGCGCGTTGCTCTTAAAGATTTGGAAATTCGCGGTGCCGGCAATCTATTAGGTGGCGAACAATCTGGCCATATCGCAGACGTTGGCTTTGATTTATATATGCGCATGGTTGGTGAAGCGGTAAATGATTACAAGACCGGAATCATTGATAAAGAAGAAGAAGTGCACGAATGCAAAGTTGAACTTCCGATCAATGCCCACCTTTCTGAACTTTATGTACCAGGAGAGCGCTTACGCCTTGATCTATATCGTCGCCTCGCAGATGTTGCTAAACCTGAAGATGTGCAGTCGATTCGCGAAGAGTTACTGGATAGATTCGGGGAACTTCCTGAGGAAGCACAAGCGTTGTTAGCTGTTGCACAGTTGCGAGCGTTGGCGAAATCTCATGGAATTCGTGAAGTTGTAGCAACTGGAAAATTTTTGAGACTTGCACCGCTTACCTTGCCCGAATCGCGCCAATTGCGTTTAACGCGCTTGTATCCAGGGTCGCTATATAAAGGTCCAACGCGCACCGCCTTGGTTACATTGCCGAAAAATCCAGCATGGAATCCGTCTAAACCAACGGCAGAAATAGTGGATACTTCTCTCCTGACCTGGGTTACCGAGGTCGTTGACCAATTAACGAAAGCGAGCACCACGTGAAGAAGATCTTGGCTGTCCTGACAATTGCATCAAGCCTCTTTTTAACAGGTTGCTCCCAAACTAACGAAGCCGCATCAATCGGTGACTTCAAAATTACTCAGACCGAACTGCAAAGCAGCATCGATGCAGTGATCTCTGAGCGCTCCAAAGTAGATGCTTCGCAGATGCAACTCGAAACTGGCGATGCTTTAAATCGCGGTCAATTGCGCTTCAAGATTTTGATGCATACCTTTGATGAGATCGCTAAGGAATTAAAGCTCGAAGTTACTTCTAGCGATATCGAAGCGAAGAAGGCGACCATTATCGAATCAGTTGGTGGCAAAACTGAACTTCCGAAGAATTTGGTAAATGCCGCTATCGCACAACAAGATTTTGATACTTATGTACGTGCAATAGTTATATCTGAGCAAGTTTCTTCTGCACTAGCCGCATCTGGCGTAGCCGAGGCTGATGTTTCAAATAAAGTCGGCCAATTACTTTCAGCTAAAGCGAAAGAACTTGGCGTCAAGGTCAATCCACGTTACGGAGTATGGGATAACGAAGTTGGCGACGTTGTTGCAGCTAACGTAACCGGCGACGCCGTAAAGCCATCAACTAAGTAAAAATATGTCAGGTTCAGAACTTCAACGCCTCGTTGAGGTAATGGATCGCCTTCGTTCACCTGGTGGTTGTCCTTGGGATGCTGAACAAACCCATGAATCGCTCGTGAAATATTTACTTGAAGAGTCGTACGAATTTATCGATTCAGTAGATGCTAAAGATCGCGAAGGCATGCGTGAAGAACTCGGTGATATCTTGCTGCAGGTTTACTTCCATTCGCGTATTGCCGAAGATCATCCAACTGATCCGTTTTCAATTGAAGATGTGGCACGTGCAATTGCAGATAAGTTAATTCGCCGTCACCCACATGTCTTTGAAGGTTTGCAAGTTTCTGGGACCGAAGAAATTATTGATAACTGGGAAGAGATTAAAGCGAAAGAGAAAGGGCGCACATCAGCACTTGATGGCGTGGCCCTGGCCCAACCTGCACTTCCGTTGGTGGAAAAACTTCTCTATCGCGCCGAAAAATATAAAGTTAAAGTTGAGTTAACAAAGTACCAAAGTGATAAGCCGGCTACTGACGAAAGCGTCGGCGAAGCCCTCGCTTCAATAATCGCGTGGGCGCGCGATAACGAGATTGACCCAGAAAATGCGCTGCGCCTATATGGCCGCCAAATAGCCGAGCAAATTAAGGCAGCTGAGTCGCGGTAGTATTGCCCTATACCGTTCAGCGCTGAGCGTGCTCAATCGAAAGCAATTCTTAGGAGATATCCAAATGGCAATTATCGAAGTAATCGGCGCTCGTGAAATTCTTGATTCGCGCGGAAACCCAACTGTTGAAGTTGAAATAGAACTCGAAGATGGCACCCAAGCACGCGCTG
>CAFBOU010000029.1_pt1 | contig 11864 bp, 10 predicted proteins | sample 7269551 | NCBI WGS metagenome assembly CAFBOU01 (sample SAMEA6814126, study PRJEB35770) | freshwater metagenome | biome: Freshwater; feature: Freshwater reservoir; material: water | place: Czech Republic | collected 2017-07-26 | depth 30m m
AGCAGCTAAGAAGGCAGCTCCAAAGCGCCGCCGCAAGAAGGCAGCAGCTCCAGCAGCTGCTCCAAAGAAGCGCCGCCGCAAGAAGGCAGCAGCTAAGTAATTTATTACTTAATAAAAAACCCGCCACTTTATGTGGCGGGTTTTTTATTGCACTTTTCTCTTTAACTTTATCTAATTACTTTTCTTTCAAATCTTTTCTAAGCGAATCTGAAACTCTCTCAAATATTTCAGCAAGGGTTGCCTGATCGCCTTTAGATAAATGATCCACAAAGCGAGCGCGCACACTTTCCACATGATCTGGCGCTGCACCAACAATCGCCTTCCAACCTTTAGCGGTCATTACAGCGAAGTAACCACGTTTATCTATTGGACAGGCTTCGCGCTTTACCCAACCGGCTTTCTCCATCACCTTCATCCGGTGAGAAAGGCGGGACCTGGAAAGCATCGCCATCTCGGCAAGTTCTGCCATCCGCATCCGGCGATCTGGGGCATCGCTTAATTGGGCCAAGATTTCGTAATCAGCCATCGATAATTCGTGCTGGGCTAGATCTAAATCCAGGGCCTCAAGCAGACGGCGGCTGGCCACGATATATCTGCGCCAAGCCTTCATTTCGACTGGGTTGAGCCAGCGAGGTGAGGTAGCGTTTTGCCGTGCCATTTGGCAATCATACGTTAATAAACGTTGATGTTGAATCTTCAACTACTTTCTAGAAGGCAAAGGAACGCATGAGCGCAGCAGGAAAGCCACTCGTAAGCGGAATTGATCCATCACATATCGATAACTCATTCCGCCCCCAAGATGATCTTTATCGATACTTCAATGGAACCTGGCTGAAAAACCACGAGATCCCGCAAGATCGCTCATCAGATGGCGTTACCTATCAACTCTTTATCGAAGCCGAAGCCCAGGTCCGAGACATAATCGAGACTGCAACCGGAGCAGGTAGCGCCCAAAAGATCCGCGATTTATATGACTGCTTTTTAGATACCGCAGCAATTGAAAAATCTGGGATCACTCCTCTGCTCGATGATCTTGCGGCGATCGATCGCATCTCAAACGCTGCCGAATTTATTAAAACTTTAGCCGGCCTAGAAATGCGCGGACTTGGCGGCGCATTTGGTCTGGGTATTTATGGCGATGCCATGAACTCTGAAATGAACATTATCTATTTGGGCCAAGGCGGCCTCTCTTTGCCAGATGAGGCGTATTACCGCGAAGAACAATATGAAGAAATTCGCCAAGCATTTAAAGTTCACGTCGCCAAAATGTTCGCCCTTGCCAAAATTGAAAATGGCGCAATGTTGGCCGAACAGATTTACGAGCTAGAACGCCAGATCGCATCTCACCATTTTGATCAAGTAAAAGATCGCGATGTGGAACTGACATATAACAAGATGACCTTTAACGAACTCTGCGCCCTTGCGCCACATTTTGATTGGGCGAGCTGGTTGGAATATAGCCAGATCCCAAGAAGCGCCTTCGATGAATTAGTTGTGCAGCAACCTCCATTTTTCGCAGGTCTGTCATCGATCTTGGAGAACTTTGAACCAGCCCCTTGGAAGGCATGGATGAAGTGGCAGTTGATTTCAGGGGCTGCGGCTTACCTAACTGATGACTTTGTAGATCAAAACTTTGATTTCTATGCCAAGACTTTATCTGGCACCCCCGAAATTCGGGTGCGCTGGAAGCGCGCTATCTCGTTTGTAGAAGGCGCACTCGGCGAAGCGATCGGTCAGATCTATGTACAGCGCCACTTCCCGGAGGCTGCCAAAGTTGCGATGCTCGAACTAGTCGATAATTTAATTGAGGCCTATCGCATCAGCATCAATGACCTCTCTTGGATGAGCCCTGAAACAAAAGCCAAGGCGCTAGATAAGTTGGCCAAGTTCACCCCCAAGATCGGCTACCCGGATAAATGGCGCGATTATTCAGCGCTAACAATTACTCGCGATGACCTCTTTGGAAATATTGGACGGATCACCAAATTCACCCGCGATATTGAATTAGCTAAAATCGGCAAGCCAGTTGATAAGACGGAATGGTTGATGACCCCACAAACCGTCAATGCTTATTATCATCCGATCCAAAATGAGATCGTCTTTCCTGCTGCGATTTTGCAGCCGCCATTCTTTGATCTATCTGCCGATATCGCAGTTAACTACGGCGGCATCGGCGCAGTTATTGGCCACGAGATCGGCCATGGCTTTGATGATCAAGGATCTAAATTCGATGGCGATGGAAATATGATCGATTGGTGGACACAAGCCGATCGCACCGAGTTTGAAAAGCGCGCCAACGCACTTATTGCACAATTTGATGCGTTATTTCCGGAAGAGACCCCAGATATACACGTTAACGGGGCTTTAACAGTCGGTGAGAACATCGGAGACCTCGGTGGCTTAGCAATTGGATTTAAAGCCTATAAATTGGCTTTAAAGGGCGCTCAGGCCCCTGTAATTGATGGTTTAACTGGTGAGCAACGTTTCTTCCTATCTTGGGCGCAAGCTTGGCGCGGCAAGGTTCGCGCCGAAGAACTGCGCCGTCGCATCGCAACTGATCCTCATTCACCTTATGAATTCCGCTGCAACGCGATCGTTCGCAATATCAACGATTTCTACCAGGCCTTTGATCTGACTGAGGGCGATAAGTTGTGGCTGGCCGAAAGTGAACGCGTCGAAATCTGGTAAAGATTTCGACCGAAGACCTAGCGAGATCTGGTAACACAACGTTTATGGGTCTAACTTAGCGATATGAAGATTCGCGCCGCAGTACTGGTTGCCCCTGGCCGATATGAAGTTCAAAGCTTTGATCGCCCCAAGTTAGAAGATGGGGCGCTCTTGATGCGCGTTGAATTATCTGGAATTTGTGGCACTGATAAGCACACCTATCAAGGCGAAACCAAACAATATGCCGGCACTGAATCTGAAACAGATACTCCCTTTCCAATTATTCAAGGCCATGAAAATGTTGGGATTATTGAAGAGCTAACACCTGCAATTGAAGAGTCTGGAGATTTCTACCAAGCGCCGGTAAAAGTCGGCGACCGGATCGTGATGTGTCCCGACATGATCTGTGGCAAATGTTTCTATTGCACCCACATCCAGGGATACACCTGGTGCTCAAAATCGCAATGTTATGGAAATAGTTTTACCAGCGCCCAGTGGCCACATCTCTTGGGTGGTTGGGCCGAATACATGTATTTCAAACCCGGCACTTTCTTTTATAAAGTTCCTGAAAATATTCCGCCAAAGGTGGCTGTTCTTGCTGAGTTAATGGCTTGTGCTGCATCTTTAGATAAATTAAAGGATTTCAGTTCTTATTCAATTGAAGGCTTTACCACCGGAGATACCGTTGTTGTTTTTGGCGTTGGGCCACTTGGCTTGTTACACCTGGCCAAATTAGGAATCATGGGAGCCGGCAAAATAATTTGTATAGATAAATCTGATTACCGTTTAGATTTAGCGAAAAGATTTGGCGCAGATTTAACAATCAACGTCGACAAGACAACTCAAAGCGAGCGCCTCAAGTTAATCCATTCTCTGACTGGTGGAATCGGGGCTGACGTTGTCTTGCATATGACCAATCGCCCTGAGCCCGTGATCGAAGGTATCGAGATGCTCCGTCGTGGCGGCACTTTGCTAGAAATGGGTAACTTTGCCGACACCGGTGAAGTCTCCATCAGTATGCATCGCCACGTGCTCAGCAAAAATCTCAGGCTGATTGGACTTTCTAACCACCCAATAAATGCCTATGGCCCTTCGTTAAAACTCTTCGACAAATATGCCAAGCAATACCCATTCGCCGACCTCGTAACCCACGAATATGGATTGGATCAGGCAGATGAGGCTATGAATATGTCGATGTCGCCACAATCCGGCAAAGTTGTGATTAATCCCTGGCTTTAAAATCAAGAGCAGTCACAATTCTGGTTTATGATATGAACATGCAAAAAAATACTTCTTTAATAGCCAAATCCACTATCTCGCTAATTGCTCTCGCGCTTCTGCTTTCTGGTTGCTCCAAGAGCACCGAGGGCGCCAACACGAGCTCCGGCGAGAACGATGCATTGGTGACCGATGCCAAGGCAACCGGTGAGACCACCTTTGGTTCGAGTGTGAAGTTGCCATCTGGAGTTGAAATCTCCTTTGGTGCGCTTTCTAACTACAAGCCCAGCCCATATGCCTCAAATGTGACACCTGGTGCGCTGACTAATAAATTTGAAGTAACCGTTATTAATAATGGTTCTGAAACAATCGACCCAACAATGGTCACCTTTTCTCAAGGCTCTGGTAGCAATGTCTGTACCGATTTACTAGATGGCGATAACGGAATCAATGGAACATTGGCCAGCGCGCTAGCAAAAGGTGAAACCGGAAAATTTGATTACGCTGTCAGTTGCATCGATGCTAAAAAGGGCGATCCGCTATTTTTAACAGCAACCGTTGGTGCAGATGTAGTTAAAGTCTCTGGATCACTTGGTTAATAGCTATTCGGGAAAGTGACAAGCCAGCGAATGGCTTGGCGCAATCTCTAATACTTCTGGCACAGTTGTTCGGCATAAATCTTGCGCCTTCCAGCAGCGAGTATTAAAGACGCAACCCTTTGGTGGATTTGCTGGACTTGGTAGATCTCCCTGCAGCAAAATCTTTTCGCGGGCTCTACCAATTTTTGGATCTGGTACAGGAACTGCCGAAAGCAGCGCCTTTGTATAAGGATGGCGTGGCTTCAGGAAGAGATCGAAGGTTGGGGCCATCTCCATAATCTTTCCTAGGTACATGACGATCACTCGATCGGAAATATGTTGAACAACAGATAAATCATGCGCGATAAATAAGAATGCGATTCCGAACTCTTTCTGCAGATCATCAAGTAAGTTCACGATCTGGGCTTGAATCGATACATCCAGGGCTGATACCGGCTCATCTGCGACGATAAATTTAGGATTTAACGCCAATGCGCGCGCGATACCAATTCGCTGGCGCTGTCCGCCAGAGAACTCGTGCGGGAATCTATTTATATGCTCCGGATTTAAACCAACCTTGGCCAGAAGCCCGCGAACCGCTTCCTTTACGCCACCTTCAGGGGTAATTCCATGGATAACAAAGGATGATTCAATGATTGATCCAACTGTATGTCTTGGGTTTAGCGAGCTAAATGGATCCTGGAAAATCATCTGCATAGACGATCTGTACTTCTTCATCGCGCGTGGCTTTAACTTTGAAATATCCTGCCCTTGAAAGATGATTTCACCGCTCGTTGGTTCATACAATTTCATAACTGTGCGGCCAACCGTGGTCTTTCCGCATCCAGATTCGCCAACTAGCCCAACCGATTCGCCAACCTTTACATTAAAGGTGACGCCGTCTACCGCTTTGACGACAGGTGTTTCTGAACCAAAGGAGAAGCCGCGCTTTCCTTCGAAGTGCATCTTCAAATTATTTACTTCAAGAATATTCTCAGCCATTTATAGTCGCTCCTATTTGAAGTTGAGAAATACGTGACACATCACTTGCACCCAAATGGCATCTCGCCCATTGATCTTCGCGCTTTAACTCCAACTTCGGAGTCGTGCTAGTACATAAACCACTGCCAACATGTTCTGCAAATGCGCAACGTGGCGCAAATGAGCAACCGTTAGGCAAGTTAATCAAAGATGGTGGTGTACCTGGAATCGCCAAGAGTCTGTGTCCAAGTGATGACTGTTCCAGGCGAGGCAGTGAGGCTAACAATCCGCGAGTGTATGGATGAACTGATTGATAGAAAATATCGTCAATTCCGCCAGTTTCTACAATTTTTCCGGCGTACATAACGCAGACACGATCAGCGACTTCGGCGACAACTCCAAGATCGTGAGTAATCATGATGACTGCCATGTTGAACTCTTTTTGCAAATCTTTAATCAACTGCAAAATTTGTGACTGAACGGTTACATCCAGAGCAGTTGTGGGTTCATCTGCAATCAGCAGAGATGGATTGTTAATCAGCGACATCGCGATCATTACGCGCTGGCGCATTCCACCAGAAAATTGATGTGGGAAATCATTTACGCGCTTTGATGCATCTGGGATACCGACTAAATCAAGCATTTCGACTGCGCGAGCCAAGCCAGCGCGCTTGGAACCGGTGTTGTGCAGATGCCAGGCTTCAGCGATCTGCTTTCCAACGGTAAAGAAAGGGTGCAGCGCAGACATTGGATCCTGGAAGATCATCGCCATCTCTTTGCCACGAAGCGCGCGCAGTTCTTCGGGTTTTGCTGAAATCAAATCAACTCTGCCACTTGGCAGATCAAGCCAAGCGTGGCCAGAAATATTTGTACTTCCGGCGTTATGCAATCCCATCACAGCTAAATTCGATACAGATTTTCCTGAACCGGATTCACCAACAATGGCTAGCGTCTCACCAAGACCAACGCTGTAGCTAACTTCGTTCGTTGCTTGAACCAAGCCATCTTCGGTTGGAAAGGAAACGTTTAGGTTTTCGACTTCTAGGAATTTGCTCATTTTATTCTCACCCGCGGATCGATATATGCATATGCAATATCCACGATTAAATTCATAAAGACCACAAATGCCGATGCGATGATCGTTGTGGCAACAATAATTGGAAGATCATAAGTTTGGAAAACCGCCTTAACGCTGAGGCTTCCGAGGCCATCTAGCCCAAAGATCTTTTCAGTGATAATTGCGCCTCCAAGAAGACCAGAGAAATCCAAACCAGCCATGGTCACAAGCGGTGCAAGTGCGGCGCGTAAAACATGCTTACGCAGAATTACTTTCTCACTTAATCCTTTAGCGCGAGCGGTACGGATGTAATCCTCAGAAGCTGTTTCCAGGACGTTTGACCTAGTAAATCGGGTATAGGTCGCAGCGTATGCAATCGCCAAAGTTAAACTTGGGAAGAAGAAGGCTTTTAGCCAGCCGACTGGGTCAGTAAATGGATTTGCCCAATTGCCAATTTGCAACGGGTCAATCAAATTAAATTTAAGAACAACAAAGATAATTATGAGTACGCCAGTTAAAAAGGTAGGAAGCGAGGTGCCGACAAGTACAAATACAGTGCTCGCCTTATCTAAGAATTTGCCGCGGTTTTTGGCGGCTAAAATTCCGAGGCTTACTCCGACGACCATCCATAAGAAGAAGGCGCCTAAAGCAAGGCTGAGGGTTACTGGGAAAGTCTTCGCAATTAATTCAGTTACACATTGATGGCGGGTGAAGGTATATCCAAAGGCCGGTGCTGGGCAGTGAAAAGCCGCTGCGCCTTGTCCATAATCTCTTCCGAGGAAGAGTCCTTGCATAAAGCGCCACCATTGTTCAAGAACAGGAACATCAAGGCCGAGGCGGATTCTATTTGCCTCAACTAAAGCCGGGGTGCATTGCTTGGAACAGATCAAGCGAGCGGCATCAACGGGAATCCAATCAAAGATGTAGAAGACGGAGATGCTCACCAGAATAAGCAAAATTAAGGTGTAGATCACGCGCCGGACTACAAAGTTAAACAATTTCAGACTCCAGTTGTTTATTGAGAATTAATTTGATTCCTCTAAAAAGCACCAGGTGATAATTTCTTATCACCTGGTGCCTTTACTTTAGAGCAAATACGTTTTAAATATTACTTCTTAACGTATAGGTTGCCGAATATCCAAGTTCCCTGAGGATCCCAGAAATCAACTCCACCAACCTTTGAGCCCCAATAATCTTGGGTCTTTGTAAAGGCGGTGTAGACATACCAGTACTGATCCATACCGAACTGGTTCAGCTTCTTCCACATCGATGCCTGCTTATTGCGATCGAGCTCATTTAGAGCCTTATTCACATTTGATATGAAGAGCTTGTATGAAGCGGCTTGTGCGCCGGTTGCCTTCATGTTGCTTGTGTAGTTACAGCAACCTTGTCCCCACATCTCAGGTACAACTGTTGAAGCATTTGCCCAGTCTGGACCCCAACCGGAACCGAATAGATCAGTTTCAGTCTTGTACTTCTCAAGGTTCGCATTCCAGGTTCCTGATGGCTTGTAAGAAACGTTGACTACAAGGCCAGCCTTCTTAAGTCCATCGCCCACGATAGTTGCAACCTTCTTGCTAGTTGCAGTATCAGTGCGATAGTAAGAGATGCCCTTCTTAGGGTCAGTAACTCTCTTTACAGTTGCTGGACATACCTTCTTGGCATCATTTAGCAGCTGCTTTGCATATTCAGGATTTCCTTCGATCTTGTAATTCTTATCGTGAATATTTCCAGTTGTTGGAGCGTAATCAAGGCCAAGGTTTGGCTTGATGATTCCATCGCCTGGTTCGCCGTAGTACTTAGTACCACCGTTTAGGTCAATGAGCGCCTGTGCTGGGTAAGCGAAGAAGATCGCCTTACGAACCAACAAGCAGTCAAGGTGACCTGGTGCGTTATTTGCAGTCACATAACTTACATATGGGTCGAAGAGGTTCCAACGACGATCTGCCATCTTTGGATCTTCCATCGCCTTGATGTTGTTGGCAGGTGCCAATCCATCTAGGTTAACCGCATTTGGCTTGGAATCTTTTAGAGTGATCTCATCGCGTAGATCTTCAGCAACGTTAAATGTTACGACGATCTTATCTGGATAAGGTGTCCGGAAATCTGAAGACTTATTCCATTCTGGGTTTCTTACCAAAACGAATTCATCGTTGATTTCATACTTTGAAATCTTGTATGGACCTGTCGCCAATGGGTGGAGGTCATACTTATCGCCAGTGTCTTTTGACTTCTTGACTGGACCAGATGCCTGGTAAGTCATGTAGTAGTTAAAGTCTGGTACTGACTTCTTCAAGTTGTAAGTAATTGTGTTACCTGAACAAGTTACAGCTTTGTCATATAGATCTTGACCGGTCTTTACATATGGACCCTTGTAACTTGATTCTCCACCTGAGCCAGGGATATCAAGCCACTGGATTGGATAGGCAGGACCTTCTACGAAGAGCTCAGTTGCAAATGTACGAGACATTCCATACTTAAGATCTTCGCAAGTTACTGCTGATCCATCTTCCCAAGTAACTCCATCACGAAGTGTGTATTTCCAAGTCTTTGCTTTATTGCTTGGCACGCCTGTGTTAGTTGCAAGGTCAGGAATCAAAGTAAATCCATCTTTGCCTGCTGTTGGTGTGTAAGAAACCAAAGTACGCATGAAATATGCGCTAGTGAAAGCAAGGTGCTGTCCGGTGTAGTTACGTTGCGGATCTAGATTCGCAAACTGCTCACCATTTGTATAAAACTCAAGCGTGCCACCTGTTACTGGTGATGCACTAGCAGCAGTTGCTGAACTAGTACCAGCTACCGATAGCAGCGCTGCAGTCAGCGCTACCGCTGAACCTGCCGCAATCGCCTTACGGATAGAAATCTTCATTCTTATTTTTCTTCCTTCCAAGTTGATGGAGGGTCAGGTAAACGAGGGCAACCTGACTTCCACATTAGTGCGCTTAGTCAACAACGCGGCAGGCTTATAGTCAATGGCAAAAGCGGACTAAATTGGGCAATTAGGTTAAATAGCCTCAGGGGTGATTTCTATTGACGATCGGCTTTTGGATCGATCGCATCGCGGATGGCATCGCCGAGCAGGTTTAGCGCCAAGACTATGGCGATCAGATATCCGGATGTAATAAGAAGGTAAGCCGGATCCGAGCTCCACTTGCTGCGGGCATCATCTAGCAAAATTCCGAAAGAGATCGCAGGAGGTTGGACACCGATTCCTAAGAAAGCAAAGACCGCTTCGGCTGATAAATACCCGGGCAGCGCAAGAGAAAGGAAGATGATCGTCGTTGCCCAGAGATTAGGCAACATCTCTTTTACGATAATTCGATAATGAGATGCGCCTTGAGATTTTGCAGCCAAGATGAAATCGCGTTCTCGTAAAGAAAGTGCTTGCGAGCGGATCAGCCGTGCAAAACCAGGCCAACCGAAGAAGACAAAGAAGATCATTAAGACCAAAAGTCTGGCGCTATTGTCTTGCAGCAGACCAGTGCCGGTCAGGCGCTCGACAAGTGGTGAAGATAAAGCGACGATCATAAAGAATGAAGGAAATGCAAAGAGGAAATCAGAGTAACGACCGATTAGCGCATCGATTTTTCCACCGAAGTAACCAGCGGCGATTCCAACAAGGAGCCCAATTCCGATTGTTGAAACTGAGGTAATGATCGCAACGGTAAATGAGATACGAGAACCGTAGAGAACATTTGCAAAGATATCTCGGCCATCTTCTGGCGTAAGTCCAAATGGGTGAGCCCAAGAGATTCCACCAAATTTGCCGATCGGGAAGTTGGCGCGATCCGGGTCAAGTAAATCTAAATAAAGCGCATAAGGATCAACTTTTGTTAACTTTGCAATCAACGGCGCTAAGAACGCTGCCGCGATAAAGATTATCGAGACTATGCCCGAAACTACGCCAATTCGATTGCGCTTAAATCGCGACCAGGCGATCTGATTTGGGGTACGCAATACGACTTTCTGGTCTACCGCCTGAGCGTCTGCATCAAGGCTCTGCGCCATTTACTTATCCCCTTTTGAAAAAGTTATCTCACCAACAATTTTGCGAGTCTAACAAGGATTCATTTACCGAGTAAAGCGTGAAGCCGATTTAAATCCAATATGCCAATAAAAAGCGATAGGAATTAGCACTCCACAAGCCATTAAAACCACCCATTCTTGCTCAAGATGAGCCCCAATCATCACCCCTGCAATTGCCGGTCCAGCAATTCCAGAGACACCCCATTGCAGACTGCCGAGCGCACTGGCGCGGCCCCGAATATGTTCGGGAGTTAACTCCTGCATTAGCGCCGGGTTTGTCGGCGCAAGGACCATTTCACCGAATGCGAAAATCAATTGACTTACACAGAGCGCAATTCCTGGCATAAACATTGACAAGTATGGAGAAATTCCGACAGCCAGCCAAGATAGTGCCCAGATAATTGAGACAGAAATTAAAGCCGCATATTTAGAATATTTAGAGATGATATTTAAAATGAGCGGCTGAAAGATAACAATGGCAAATGTATTTACTCCAAAAATAATGCCGAGCCAGTTTGGTGCTAAATCCAAATATTGGGTGGCATAAATCGGAAGTCCAGATTGAAGAGGGCCATAACCAAAGGTTAAAAGAATTACTCCTGCAATGGTTACAAGTGAGAGCTCGCGGATACGAAATAATTCGAGATAGCTTCCTGATTCTGGTTCGTGTTCTTTTGCTATGTACTTTCCGGCGTGTGGAGTGTCCAGCCCCCAAACAAAGAATAAGAAAACTAGGTATGTAGCACCATCTAGCCAATACATAATTTGATAAGAAAAGATTGAGGATTCACGGATCAGTATCGCGGATAAGAAACCACCAACGCCTAGCCCTAAATTCATCAACATAAAGTTAAAACCAAAGATTTTGGGGCGATCTACTTCTGGCGTGACTCGCGTCAAAATTACCATCTGCGCTGGCCACACACATTGGCCGCCAAAAGCAAAGAGAGTCATAGCGATATAGGCATGAGTATGTGTCGTGACAAAGGAGAAACCAATTGCCGAAATTCCTGAAATAACTAGCCCAAAGACCATCACGATCTTTGGACCAATTCGATCAACTAGCGAACCTAAAGGTGCGGTGCAGGCGATTCCAAATAGCGCGCCCCAAGCCATTAACAATCCGCCAAATGAAGTTGTAAAGCCACGCATATCGTGGAGATAAACCATTAAAAGCGAAAGCGTCATGCCGCGACCAATTGCACTCAAAGCAATGCCTGCAACTATGCGACGTGAATGTGGGTTAAGCAGCGCCGTGAACTCTTTAAAGGGCAGTTTTGAAGCGAGCATCAGCGCAGTGTATATCTGAGACAATAACTCTTGTGTCCAATAACTTC
>CAFBOU010000030.1_pt1 | contig 11769 bp, 9 predicted proteins | sample 7269551 | NCBI WGS metagenome assembly CAFBOU01 (sample SAMEA6814126, study PRJEB35770) | freshwater metagenome | biome: Freshwater; feature: Freshwater reservoir; material: water | place: Czech Republic | collected 2017-07-26 | depth 30m m
ACAGTAACGAATCATGCCAAATGTTCCGACTTTATCTAGAACACCTAAGAGCAATACAGAAGTACCTGGAGTTGCTGATTTTGCTGCATCTGGAAGCCAGGTATGGAGTGGCCAAAGTGGGGCTTTGATTGCAAAGGCGATAAAGAATCCAAGGAAAAGTGCATTCTCCATCATTGGGGTAAGCACGGTGTTCAAGCCAGCGAGCGTTGTGATGTCGAAGGTTCGGTTTCCATAACGAGTCGACATCACGAAAATGCCAATGATGGAGGCCAACATTAGGAGACCACCGAAAAGGCTATAGAGCAAGAATTTAACTGCTGCAGCAGCGCGTTCGCCTGAGCCGAATCCACCAATTAGGAAGTAAACCGGCACCAACATTGCTTCAAAGAAAACATAGAACAAGAAGACATCGGTCGATGCAAATACGCCGATCATCATCGTTTCCAGAACCAGGATAAGTGAGTAGAAAGTCTTCGCGCTCCAACGTCCGCCTTCAGATTCGTTCCATCCGGCTATAACCACGATTGGAGTTAACAGAACTGACATAAGGATTAGCACTAACGCGATTCCATCCACGCCAAGTGCATAGTTGATTCCAAAGGCTGGAATCCATTGGTATTTCTCCACAAATTGGAAACCTGTTGTATTGAAATCAAATTTAACTGTCATCAGTATTCCGACTAGGGCTACTAAAACAGTGGTGGCTAGCGCAATTTGCTTGGTCAATAAAACATTTGTCTTTGGCGTGAAGGCCAAGGCAGCGGTGCCAAGTAAAGGCAGAAACATAGAAAGCGTTAATAAGTTCATATCTGCGAAGTTCATTGTGTGACCACCCAAATTGCGGTGATTAGCGCGGCAGCGCCAACCAGAATTAACATCGCGTAGCTGCGAACAAATCCAGTTTGCGTCTTGCGAAGGGAAGTACCTGATCCGATCGCCATTTGCCCGATCCCACGCACTGCACCGTCTACGACGCTTTCATCGACTTTAACCAATGCGGCTGTAATCACTTGGCCAGGGCGCATGAATAGCGCTTCGTTAATATCATCTTGCAACAAGTCACGACGTGCGATGCGTGTAAATACTGAAACGTCAACAGGGGCAACTGAGTCCACATCTGAAAGCTGGTACTTCATAACGGCAATAGCCACGCCTATTGCGACCATTAATAGCGCCAAACCAGAGACGACCATCGGTGAGAGAAGTTCTTCATGCTCGCCATGGCTTTCAAATAACGGTTCTAGCCAGTTCTTTAAAGCGCTACCACGTGATAACAAGAAACCTGAAGTAACTGAACCAATTGCAAGAATCGCCATTGGCAGCCACATAAGTATTGGTGACTCGTGTGGATGTTGGCTATCGTCCCAACGCTTTGAACTTGTGAATGTCAAAATCATTACGCGCGTCATATAGAAAGCGGTGATCGCTGCACCAAGAAGCGCGGTTGAGCCAAGCAAGATTCCTTTTATTCCGCCTGCATTAAATGCAGTCTCAATTAACATATCTTTAGAGTAGAAACCAGCAAATGGTGGAACTCCGATAATCGCCAAATATCCAAGACCGAAGGTTATAAAAGTAATCGGCATAAATTTACGCAGCGCTCCGTACTTTCGCATATTCACTTCATCATTCATGCCGTGCATGACAGAGCCTGCACCAAGGAACATACCGGCTTTAAAGAAGCCGTGGGTTAGTAAGTGCATAATTGCGAAGGCATAACCAGCAGGACCGAGGCCAGCACCCAAAATCATGTAACCAATCTGCGACATTGTTGAAGCAGCAAGTGCTTTCTTGATGTCATCTTTAGCTGTACCGACAAGAGCTCCGAACATCAAAGTAATCGCACCAACTATTACAACCAATAGCTGCGCAGTTGGTGCGGCATCAAAGACAAAGTTAGAGCGAACAATTAGGTAAACACCCGCGGTGACCATTGTTGCTGCGTGGATCAGAGCAGATACCGGAGTCGGGCCGGCCATCGCATCGCCTAGCCAAGCTTGCAATGGAAATTGTGCTGACTTTCCAACTGCAGCAACGAGCAACATAATTCCGATCGCCGTCATCGTTGATTCAGATGCGTGATGTGCATGTTCTTTTACGCCAGCGAATGAAACGGTGCCGAGGCTAGCGAAAGCAATCATGATCGCAAATGACAAGCCCATATCGCCAATACGGTTCATAACAAAGGCTTTTTTAGAGGCAGTTGCATATGCAGGCTTCTGATTCCAGAAACCAATTAATAGGTATGAAGCTAGACCAACGCCTTCCCAACCAACATAAAGATTTAGGTATGAATCACCGAGAACCAAGAGCAACATGGCCGCGATAAAGAGGTTTAAGTAAGCAAAGAAGCGGCGGCGATCGTGATCGTGTGACATATAAGAAATTGAATAGATATGGATCAGAGTTCCAACACCGGTGATCAATAGAACGAAACAGATCGAAAGTTGATCAAGAAGAAGTGATGCATCAACGTTAAATGAGCCAACGCTTATCCAAGAGAAAAGCTTCTGGGTTACTGGACGAGATTCGGTTGAGCGCCCCAACATTCCTGAAAGTTGGATCAAGCCAACGCCAAATGAACTTGCCGAAAGCGCAGTGGCTAGTAAATGTCCCCACTTGTCAGCGCGACGACCTAAGAGAAGTAGCGAGAGCGCGCCAAAGAGTGGCAGTGCAATTAGGTAAACGAGTCCGTTATTAGTCGCCATGGTTATCGCTTCAACAAACTAGCATCATCAATTGATGCTGATCGACGGGAACGGTAAATGGTGACGATAATCGCGAGCCCAACAACGACTTCGCAAGCGGCAACCACCATCGTAAAGAAAGCAACTACCTGCCCATCAAGTGTTCCGTTGATTCGCGAAAAGGTAACTAAAGTTAAATTGGCTGCGTTAAGCATTAGTTCAACACACATAAATACGACAATCGCATTGCGCCGAACAACGACTCCAACCGCGCCGATCGTAAACAAGATTGCAGATAAGTAAAGATAATTATTGATATTCATTACTTCTCCTCCACAACCGTTGTGTCGACGTTATCGAGTTGGAATTGGCTTGAATCGATTACATCTCCGCGGGCTTTAAGCGTTGCAGATATAGAAGATGGCGCTGGTGTGCCATCTGGCAGAAGTGCTGGAACATCGACTGCGTTATGTCGTGCAAAAACTCCAGGGCCAGGCAGACCAGCTGCGCCAGCGAGTGATCCGCTGCGGAAGCGATTTACCGCTTGTTCGCGCTGAGTTGGTCGCGCATTTGTTCGTTGATGATGCGCCAGAACCATTGCTCCCAGAGCGGCAGTAATCAATAACGCAGATACAACTTCAAATGGCCAAACATATTTTGAGAAGAGGAGTTCGGCCAGACCTTGCACATTTCCTAAAGCGTTTGCGCCTTCCAGCCCAACTGCTTGTCGTCCCAAAGTGGCATGGCCGAGAAGTGAAACCAAAAGTCCACCGAAACCAACGGCCGCTGTAATCGCTATTGGGCGCAGTCCAGTAATTGTTTCAGTTAGCGAATCTGATGAATCAACGCCAACCAACATAAGAATAAAGAGGAAGAGCATCATGACCGCACCGGTGTAGACGATTACTTGCACGATGCCTAGGAAGAGCGCATCTTGAGCAATGTAGAAGATCGCTAAAGTAATCATGACCCAAGCGAGCAAGAGCGCGGAGTGAACTGCTTTCTTAACTAAAAGCATTCCAAGCGCTGCTAATACTGCAAGCGGTGCTAAAAACCAGAAGAGCGCAGTCTCTGGACTTTGAATAGTCAGTAACGGTTGCATTACTTGATCTCCTGTGAAGGATGGGCTTCTGTGACATCGCCGTTGTAATAATTAGTATCTGTCATGCCTGGATACATTGGATGCGGTGGTGGCAACATGCCAGCACGAAGTGGACCGAGTAGATCATCTTTTTCAAAAATTAACTTGCTGCGGGTTGAATCTGCAAGTTCGTACTCATTTGTCATTGTCAGCGCACGAGTAGGGCAAGCTTCTATGCAAAGGCCGCAGAAGACACAACGCAGGTAGTTAATTTGATAGACCTTGCCGTAGCGCTCTCCTGGAGACATTTGATGGTCTGGAGTGTTATCTGCGCCTTCAACATAAATCGCATCTGCTGGGCAAGCCCAAGCACAGAGTTCGCAACCAATGCATTTTTCCAAACCATCTGGATGGCGATTTAATTGGTGACGCCCATGGAAACGTTCGGCTGTTGGTTCTTTAACTTCCGGGTACTGAACAGTGTTCACCTTTTTAAACATAGTAATAAAAGTGACCCAGAAGCCCTGTAATTGAGCCCAGATGCTCTTGGCGCCAGGTTGATCAACCTTTTCATATGCAACTGAAGTGATATCTACATCTTTAGAAATTTGTTTAGAGATTTGCGGTTGCACTGAATTAGATTCGTTCTGATCAGCCACGATCGCCTCCTTGGTTAGAAACATTGATGGTGGTTATTTCAGATGGAAGTGAAGGGACCGCGAAGTTTGGTTCTGATGGCGTTGGATGCACCACAGAGTCACGCTTCTTCTTTGAATTCTCAAATGCGGTGGATATTCCAAGAACAATCAGCACGACTACGCCGGCGAAAGCGAAGGTGACCGGTCGTGATTGGCTGGTAGTTGAAATTACTCGCAGAGTTGCAACAACCAAGATCCAGAGCAGTGATACTGGGATTAAAACTTTCCAACCAAATTGCATGAACTGGTCGTAACGCAGGCGCGGTAACGTGCCGCGTAACCAAACAAAGACAAAGAAGAAGAAGAGAACCTTTATAAAGAACCAAATAAGAGTGAACCAGCCACCGAGCCATTGCTCAGTAAAGCCAAGTCCTGGGAAGGCGTGATATCCACCAAGGAACAAGGTTGTGGCAAGCGCTGAAACTGCAATGATATTTACATATTCGGCCAAGAAGAAGAGCGCGAATTTAAGTGATGAATATTCAGTATGGAATCCACCAACGAGTTCGCCTTCAGCTTCAGCTAAATCAAAAGGTGCGCGGTTTGTTTCACCGACCATAGAAATGGCGTAAATAACAAATGATGGGAAGAGAACTAGTCCGTACCACCAGGTGTCCTGTTGGGCTTGAACGATACTTGAAGTCGACATCGAACCGGAGTAGATAAATACTGAAACTAGAGATAGTCCCATAGCAATTTCGTATGAAATAACTTGTGCGCTGGAACGCAGCCCACCAAGAAGTGGGTAAGTAGAACCTGATGACCATCCAGCTAAAACAATTCCATAAACACCGACTGATGCGGTGGCCAATACATAAAGAACACCGACTGGGATATCAGTTAATTGCATAACCGTTTTTTCACCAAAGAAGGTAACTGGACCGGTCAGCGGCATGACTGCAAAGGCCATAAATGCAGTGGTAGCGCTGATAATCGGCGCGATAACGAATACGACTTTATCTGCCGCTGCAGGAATTAAATCTTCTTTAAGTGCCAGCTTTACGCCATCGGCGAGTGCTTGGATCAAGCCAAACTTTCCAACGCGGTTTGGACCAACGCGCATCTGCATGCGAGCCACAATGCGGCGTTCGCCCCAAACAGACATGATCGTCAAAACGACGCACACGGCAAAGACGATTACCGCTTTAAGGGTGATGATCCAACCTGGATCGTCTAGTAACAATTCTGCATTTTTCATGCCTTCACCACCGTTACTACATCGCCGTGTACAGCATTTAATGAAATCAAGGTCTGTGTGCCGAATGAATTGCGTGGAACCCAAACAGCATCATCGTGAATATCTTCAACGAGTGCCGGCAATGAGATCGCTCCATGTGCATTTGAAACGCGAAGAGTGTCGCCATCTTTAACGCCTAAAGTTTCGGCGCGCTTTGGTGAGATAACTGCAACCGCTTTGCGAGAAGTTCCTGCCAAATTAGCTTCACCTTTTTGCATGGTTCCAAGGTCGAGCAAGCGACGCCAAGAGGTAAGTAGAGCCTCATTACCTGAAACTTTTTTTGCACCTGTTGCAGCGACTGTCGCGAAGTTAGCGCGTGCACCATCCCATTTACCAAGTGATGCAATTTCACGTGCCGCTTGTGTGACGGTGCCGAGCATGATGGATTCACCCATTTGATCTGCGATTGCAGAAAGGATGCGCAAGTCAGAACGATTCAATGAATCAGAAACTGCAGAATCAAAGGCGCGCGGGCGACCTTCCCAGTTAAGGAATGATCCAGATTTTTCAGTCACTGCTGCAACCGGAAGAACTACATCGGCCACATCTGTAACTGCAGAAGATGCGATTTCAAGTGAGACAACGAAAGATTTCTTAAGGCCCGCAAGTACTTCAGAGCTGTTAGCCATATCAAGTGGATCAACTCCACCGACGACAACAGCGTCAAGATCTCCAGAATTAAGTGCAGAAATAATTTCTGATGTCGTGCGACCTGCATTTGAAGGAAGTGTAGGTACTCCCCAAACTGCGGCAATATCTACGCGGGCAGATGCATCAGCAACTGGGCGACCACCAGGAAGAAGTGCGCCAATAGCGCCTGCTTCAAGAGCTCCACGTTCACCTGCTCGACGGGGAATCCAAGCGACCTTTGCACCTGACTTATCACCGAGTTGTGAAACGGCAGTTAGCAAACCGATTGTTTCAGAAGCGCGTTCGCCAACCAGAATTACTGATTTAGCAGTTAGCGAAAGAGCAGCAATCGCTGAGCTTTCAGCACCTGGTGCAACTTTTATAAACTCTGCCTTCAGTTTTTCTACGCCTATTGAAAGTTTTGTGGCAACTGCGCTGACTTTCAGAGCGCGTTTGCGAACTTGCTTGTTGATGCGCAAGAAAACAATTGGTGATTCTTCTTCTGGTTCAAATCCAACCAGAACAACATGGTCAGCCACATCGATATCGCGATAGGTAGTTGTTGAACCGACAACCTTTGCCGCAAGGAAATCGCGTTCTTCATCCGTTGTAACGCGAGCCCGGAAATCAATATCGTTTGTGCCAAGTGCGATACGAGCAAATTTGCTGTAGCCATATGCATCTTCAGTTGTTGCACGACCGCCAACAAGAACGGCGGCGCGCTTACCCTTGAGTCCGACAGCTGCTGCAGCAAGTGCTTCTGGCCATGATGCTGGCGCAAGAACTCCATCGACGCCGCGGACAAGCGGTGTTGTTAAACGATCAACAGCTGTTACATATTTAAATGCCCAACGACCCTTGTCGCAGTTCCATTCTTCGTTTACTGAAGCATCATCACCAGCAAGGCGACGTAAGGTCTTTCCGCGGCGAACGTCAGTGCGCATATCGCAACCTGATGCGCAATGTTCGCAAGCCGATGGAGTTGAAACTAGATCAAAGGGACGTGCGCGGAAGCGGTATGTCGCTCCAGTTAAAGCTCCAACTGGACAGATCTGCACAGTGTTGCCTGAGAAATAAGATTCGAATGGTTGGTTCTCATAAATTCCAACTTGTTGCAGCGCACCGCGTTCGTTAAGAGTAATAAACGGATCACCTGCGATTTGATCAGAGAAACGAGTACAGCGTGCGCAAAGCACACAACGTTCGCGATCGAGCAATACCTGAGATGAGATAGCAACAGGCTTCTCAAAGGTGCGTTTTACGCCTTCAAAGCGAGTCTCGCCATTACCGGTGCTCATCGCTTGGTTCTGCAATGGACATTCGCCGCCCTTGTCGCAAACTGGGCAATCAAGCGGGTGGTTTACGAGTAGAAGTTCCATAACACCGCGCTGCGCTTTTTCGGCAACGGCGGAAGTTAATTGTGTTTTCACGATCATGTTTGGTTCTACCGGAATTGTGCAAGAAGCTTGTGGCTTTGGAAAGGCACGTCCGTTTATTTCAATATCAACTAAACATTGGCGACAGGCTCCAACTGGATCAAGTAGCGGGTGATCACAGAAACGCGGAATCTGAATTCCAAGTTTTTCCGCCGCACGAATTACCAGAGTTCCCTTTGGAACGCTAACTTCAAAACCATCGATTACAACGGTAATGAGTTCTACCGCTTGCGCTGTTGTGTTCTCCTGAGTCGTTGTCATTATGCGTTCGCTCCAGAGAAGAGAGTTGATTTAACGGGATCGAATGGGCAACCACCATTTGTTAAGTGAGCGATGTATTCGTCGCGGAAATATTTGATTGATGATGTGATTGGGCTAGTTGCACCATCACCAAGTGCGCAGAATGAACGACCCATGATGTTGTCACACAGATCGAGCAACTTAGCTAGATCATCTTCGGTACCAACACCATTTTCAAGATCGCGCAGAATCTGTACCAACCACCAAGTGCCTTCGCGACATGGCGTGCACTTGCCACATGATTCGTGCTTATAAAATTCTGTCCAACGCAATACCGCGCGCACCACGCAAGTTGTTTCATCAAAGATCTGCAGCGCTTTTGTGCCGAGCATTGAGCCCGCGCCAGCAACGCCTTCGTAATCAAGTGCCACATCTAAATGCGCATCAGTAAATAACGGTGTTGATGATCCGCCAGGTGTCCAGAACTTCAATTTGTGGCCGGCGCGGATTCCGCCAGCGAGTTCCAGAATTTCGCGAAGCGTGATTCCAAGCGGTGCTTCAAATTGACCAGGGTTTGTTACGTGGCCTGATAGTGAATAAAGCGTGGTTCCCTTTGATTTTTCAGTACCCATGCCTTGGTACCACTCAGCACCATTAGCGATGATTGCCGGAACAGATGCAATTGATTCGACGTTATTTACAACTGTTGGACGCGCATATAAACCTGCGATCGCAGGAAATGGTGGACGAAGTCTTGGTTGTCCGCGGAAACCTTCGAGTGAATCAAGGAGCGCAGTTTCTTCACCACAGATATATGCGCCAGCACCGACGTGCAAGACAACATCAATTCCTTTACCGAGGTGACCTGCTTTGTAAGCATCTTCAATTGCTTGATTTAAGCGACGGACTACGTGGGTTACTTCGCCGCGAATATAAATAAATGCATGCTTGGCGCGGATCGCATGACAAGCGATGATGCAACCTTCGATGAGCACATGTGGATTGGCCATCAAGAGCGGCATATCTTTACAGGTACCTGGCTCTGACTCGTCAGCGTTTACAACCAGATAATGATCTTTTTCATCACCTTGTGGAATAAATCCCCACTTCATTCCAGTTGGGAAACCTGCGCCACCGCGACCACGAAGTCCAGAATCTTTTACAAGTTGAATTACCGCATCTGGATCCATTGCAAGAGCTTTCGCTGATGCTTTATATCCACCGTGACGCGTGTATGCCGCAATTGTGAAGGAATCTTTCTCATCCCAATGTGCAGAAAGAACGGGAGCTAGTTTTGTCATTACTTGCCCTCTTTCGAAAGTTTTAGACCAAGAAGTGATGGTTCGCCGGCTTGAATTCCTTCATTTGCTTTACCGTCATTGATTCCGGCAAGAACTGCAGAAGCTTCTTTCCAAGTAACAAGTGAATCAGGACCGCGAGTTGGAGGCTTTGGTGTTCCCTTGCGCATTGAATCAACTAGCTCTTTTGCAGATGAGACATCTTGGTTGTCGTAAAATTCCCAGTTGGCCATAACAACAGGTGCATAATCACAAGCTGCGTTACATTCGATATGTTCTAGCGAAACTTTGCCGTCGGCAGTTACTCCATCGTTTTCAACGCCAAGGTGATCCTTTAACGCTGCAAATATGGCATCTCCGCCCATGACTGCGCACAAAGTATTGGTGCAAACACCGACGTGATATTCACCGACGGGCTTGCGCTTGTATTGGGTGTAAAAAGTTGCAACTGCAGAAACTTCAGCGGTTTCCAGGGTTAGTAACTTTGCAATGAGTTCAATACCTTCATTTGTTACATAACCAGCAAGTGATTGCACATAATGAAGCAAAGGCATGATTGCTGATCGGCTGCGGGGATAACGCTTGATGATCGCATCCATAACCTGTAATTGATCTGGTGTGTATGACATTAGCGGTCAACGCCTCCCATCACAGGATCGATAGATGCAACTGCACCGATGATGTCGGCAACCATTGAGCCTTCGCACATTGCAGAAGTTGATTGCAGGTTATTAAATGATGGTTCGCGGAAGTGAACACGGTATGGGCGTGTGCCTCCGTCAGAGACAACGTGCGCGCCGAGTTCGCCACGTGGAGATTCAACCGCTGAATAAACCTGACCAGCAGGAACACGGAAACCTTCGGTGACTAACTTGAAGTGGTGGATCAGAGATTCCATTGAAGTACCCATGATTTCGCGGATGTGGTTTAACGAGTTACCCATTCCGTCTGCGCCAATAGCAAGCTGTGCTGGCCAAGCGATCTTCTTATCTGCAACCATGACAGGTGCACCATCAAGTGACTTTAGTTTCTCAGCGCATTGTTCGATGATGCGAAGTGATTGTTCAAGTTCGTTGATACGAATTAAGAAGCGGCCATAAACATCGCAAGTATCGGCTGTAACAACATCAAATTTATAATTTTCGTATCCGGAATATGGCTGAATCTTGCGCAGGTCAAGGGGCAAGCCGGTTGCGCGAATAACTGGACCTGTAACACCAAGAGTTGTTGCACCAGCAAGATCGAGATAACCAATTCCTTCGGTGCGCTTCATCCAGATGCTGTTGCCTACGAGCAACTTCTCATTATCTTTGAAGCTGTGGCGAAGGTCTTTAACTGTTGCCAGAATCTTGTCGACAGCGCCAGCTGGTAAATCCTGTGCGACTCCACCTGGGCGGATATAGGCCATATTCATACGCAAGCCTGAGATAAATTCGAAGATATCCAAAACCTTTTCACGTTCGCGGAAACAGAAGATCATCGGTGAAAGCGCACCGAGTTCAAGTGCGCCGGTGCCGAGGGCAACCATGTGTGAAGAAATACGGTTGAACTCCATCATCATTACGCGAATTACATTGGCTTTTTCTGGAACATCGTTGGTGATACCGAGCAACTTCTCAACGCCTAAGCAGTAAGCCGCTTCGTTAAATAACGGAGCCAAGTAATCCATGCGGGTTACGAATGTGGTGGCCTGGGTCCAGTTACGGAATTCAATATTCTTTTCAATACCTGTGTGCAAGTAACCAATTCCGCAACGAACTTCCGTAACAGTTTCGCCTTCGAGTTCTAGAACCAAACGGAGCACGCCGTGAGTTGATGGGTGCTGTGGCCCCATATTTACAACAACGCGTTCTTCTTTCGCTTGTCCGATTTCGGTAACGAGTGAATCCCAATCGCCACCGGTTACAGAAAAGACTGTGCCTTCAGTGGTCTCGCGTGATGATGCATATGGATCCGCGTACGTGCTCACTTGTAAGACCTCCGATCTGATGGAGGTGGTGTAACAGCGCCCTTGTATTCCACACCGATTCCGCCAAGTGCGTAATCCTTACGTTGTGGATGTCCTTGCCAATCATCTGGCATCAAGATGCGAGTTAAACCAGGATGGCCGTCGAAGATGATTCCGAACATGTCGAAAGTTTCGCGCTCGTTCCAATTTGATCCGCCCCATACTTCCACCAGAGATGGAATATGTGGATCGGTATCAGGAACTGAAACTTCTAATCGAATGCGCTGGTTATTTGTTACAGATAATAAGTGATAAACAGCGTGCAATTCGCGGTTCTTATCATCGGGATAGTGCACACCAGATACACCCATTGACATTTCAAATTTCAATTTATCGCGCAAGATGAGTGCTACTTCGACAAGACGTTCGCGCTTAATGTGCAGAGTTAATTCTCCGCGATCAACCACAACTCGCTCGATAGCATCAGCAAAATCTGGATACGCACGCTCTAGAT
>CAFBOU010000031.1_pt1 | contig 11445 bp, 10 predicted proteins | sample 7269551 | NCBI WGS metagenome assembly CAFBOU01 (sample SAMEA6814126, study PRJEB35770) | freshwater metagenome | biome: Freshwater; feature: Freshwater reservoir; material: water | place: Czech Republic | collected 2017-07-26 | depth 30m m
GCCAAAATTCTCGCCGCTGCTGAAAAACTCAACTACCCAATCACGCCAGTTCAAAATAAAGGCGCGCTGGGCCGAACAAATAACATCGGCGTTGTAGCTCCTTATATTTCACGTTGGTACTTTGCCCAAGTAATTAGCGGTGCCGAACAAGCGCTGCGTGAAGCGGGTTTTGATTTACTGCTTTATAACTTTAGCCAGATGAAGGGGCGCGAGCGTCTCTTTCAACATCAACTTTTAAAGGGGCGCGTTGACGCGTTAATCGTGATTAGTCTTCCGCCAACCGAAGAAGAGTTTGATTCCATGCTTAACCTAGGAATTCCTGTATCTCTGGTCGGAATGCACCACAGCAGTTGTTCCAGTGTTGCAATTGATGATGTTGCTGCATCTCGGACTGCGACCCAACATTTAGTTAATCAAGGACATAAAAAGATTGGTTTGATGTCCGGCCGTCCCGATGACCCATTTAATTTCAGCGTGCCACAGGATCGTCGCAAAGGTTTTATGCAGGTACTTGCCGAGAGCGGATTGGAATGGGATCCATCTCGCGAAGTTCATGGCGACTTCACAATGAATACCGCATCTCGTGCGATGGATGATTTACTCGCCCGTCCAAATCGCCCCACTGCAATTTTCTGCGAATCCGATGAAATGGCATTTGGCGCAATGCAGGCTGCGCGGCGCCATGGCTTAAAAGTTCCAGATGATATTTCGATTATGGGATTTGATGGACATGAGATGGCTGAATATTCAGATCTCACAACGATCGAACAACCTGTGCAATTAATGGGCGAGATGGCAGCTTGGTCGATCATGGAGAGAATTAGAAAGCCGAGCGCTGCACCAAACTCGATTGTTCTGCCTACAACCCTAGTTGTAAGGAACTCAACGCGCCGCCTATCGCCAAATGAGGCATAACTGGCATACTCGCGCTTATGAGCGATCGCCAAATTAAAATTCCATCACTCGCCGATCTGCAGACTCATCGCAGCGAAAAATGGCGCGCTTTTGCCAATGACATTCTGCCGCTGCCTGTGGCCGAGATGGACTTTCCAGTCGCCGAGCCAATTCGCCGGATTCTTACCGAGATGGTCACCACATCCGATTTAGGATATCTCGGACCAATTCCAGAGATGGGAACTTCATTTTCCGGTTTTTCAAAACGTCGCTGGGGATGGAGCGTAAATCCACAATATGTTCGCGTTGCAACAGATGTTGGTGTCGCTGTTGTAGAACTGCTTCGCATATTTACCAAACCAGGACAGAAAGTTTTATATAGCTCTCCGGTTTATCAAAATTTCTACACCTGGATGCGTGAAACACAAGTTGAGATGATTGATGCGCCATTTAAAGTTGATCCAGCTTCTGCCGATGGCACAGGTTGGAGCCATGATTGGGATGCGATCGAGGCCGCATATAAAAATGGGATTGCCGTACATTTACTTTGCAGCCCACATAATCCATTGGGTAAGGTTTACACGCGTGAAGAATTACTGCGCATAACAGCGTTGGCTAAAGAATATAAAGTGGTAGTAATTTCTGATGAAATTCACGCACCACTTACCTTTAAGGAGACTCCTTTTACACCCTTTTTATCGCTGGGGGAGGATGCCGCAAACGTTGGCGTTGCGGTTACAGCATCTAGCAAAGGTTGGAATATCGCTGGACTTAAATGCGCAATTATCGTTTCACAAGGCGAGAAGATGCATGAGAAGTTAAATGAGTTGCCGCCTGCTCTGCATTATCGGGCCTCACTTCTCGGCGCCTTCGCCACAGTCACTGCCTTCGAAAAGGGCGATGCTTGGCTCGATGAATGTATTGAAATTTTAGATGAAAACCGAAATTTGATCGCTAATTTGATCTCATCGCGAATTCCGGCAATCGGTTATTCACTTCCGCATGCTTCTTATCTAGCTTGGTTGGATATGAGTAAATTAAATTTAGGAGAAGATCCAGGTCTGGCGTTAATCGAGCGCGCTAAAGTCGCCTTCAATTCTGGCCATATCTATGGCGCGAATGGAAAGAACTATGTGCGTTTTAATTTTGCAACCAGCCCAGCAATAATTACCGAAGCAATCGAACGCATCGCAAGAGCGCTTTAAGCAACCCGAAAATTTCTATGGCGCTCGAAAGAAAATACGATGCAATCGTTGTCGGCGGTGGCCACAACGGCTTAGTTGCAGCTTCATATCTGGCCCGCGCCGGCAAAAAAGTGGTACTTCTGGAGGCAGAAGATGAGCTCGGGGGAGCGACCACAAGCGTGCGCCCTTTTCCTGAATTTGATGCGCGCTTATCTCGCTATTCATATCTAGTCTCGCTCTTACCTGATCAAATCGTTGCCGAACTTGGAATTAATTTCAAAACACTAGAACGTTCAATCGCTTCTTACACTCCATATTCAAAGAAGAGCGATGGTTCAGATGGTGGTCTCTTAATTTCCCAGAACTGGGATGAACGAACTGCGCAAAATTTCCAAGAGTTAACTGGTTCTAGCGCTGAAGGTCTGGCCTGGCAGGGCTTTTACGGAGAAATCGCTGAACTTGCTAAAAGAATTGCCCCTTCAATGTTGCAACCTTTAAAGACTGAGAAAGCGTTACGTGAAGAAATTGCTCTACCTCAGACATGGAAATATCTGATGGAACGTCCGATTGGAGAAGTAATCCGCGAACGTTTTAGCGATGACCTTGTCCGCGGAGTTGTTTTAACAGATGGGCTAATTGGCACATTTGTATCTGCCGATGATTTACAAGCCAACCGTTGCTTTCTCTATCACTTAATCGGTAACGGCACCGGTCAATGGCGAGTACCTCAGGGTGGAATGGGCGCGCTCGTCACCGAATTAAAGCGAGTTGCTATAGCGTCAGGAGTTGAGATTTTGCTTAACTCTCGCGTAGCCGAAATAGATAACGATGCTGAAGGTGTATTTGTAAAAACAGTCTCTGGTGAGACATTTACCGCTCGCGATTTGCTATTTGCCGGTGCGCCTCAAACTCTGGCGCAGATACGCGGAGAAATAAAGCCACAATCTTTAGAAGGCTCGCAGATGAAGATCAATATGTTGTTATCTCGCCTGCCAAGACTTAAATCTGGAATTGATCCAAAATTAGCATTTGCTGGCACATTCCATGTAAATGAAAGTTACGCACAATTAGAATCGGCATATCGAAGCGCTAAATCAGGAGTTATGCCAAAAGTTCTGCCACTGGAGATGTACTGCCACACTTTGACCGATCCAACAATACTTTCGCCAGAATTGAACGCAAAGAGTTATCAAACGTTGACTTTATTTGGCCTACACACACCCGCTGCATTATTTGATAAATCACCAGATGAAATTAAGTCAGCGGCTAAGCGCGCGGCGATTGAGAGTTTAAATCAATACTTACTTGATCCGATCGAGTCAGTTTTAGCGGTATGCCAAGATGGATCACTTGCTATTGAGGCAAAGTCACCCCTAGATCTAGAAAACGATATCGGTCTGCCCCGTGGGAATATCTTCCATCGCGATCTTGATTTTCCATTTATTGATACATCTGGCACAGATTTAACATGGGGATCTGAAACCAACGATAAACACATCTATTTGGCAGGTGCTGGTGCGCGGCGCGGTGGCGGGGTTAGTGGAATTGCTGGCCATAATGCGGCGATGGCAGTACTAGCTAACGATTAGGCTTAGCCCATGAATTCCAAGGATCCAAAGCATCGCCCAGAGACGATTGCAATCACAGCTGGTCGTCCAGAAGTTGGTGCAGATAGCGCTTTAAATCAACCAATCTCACTTAACTCAACTTTCGTTGCAGGCGGTGCAATTGGTTATGGTCGTTACGGAAATGAAACTTGGACAGCGCTCGAAGAAGCAATTTCTGCCCTCGAAGGTGGAAAGACCCTTTCTTACTCTTCCGGAATGGCAGCGATCAGCGCAGTGTTCTCCACCTTGCCAGCCGGTGCCAAAGTTGTTGCCTCTGATCAGGGTTATTCAGGCGTAATGACTTTGCTTGGGAATTTAAATGCGGCTAAGAAGTTAAAAGCAGAATTTGTATCTATCGCCGACACCAATGCGGTGATCGCTGTCCTTGATGGCGCAGATCTTTTATGGATTGAGTCACCAACAAATCCCTCACTTGATGTTGCAGATCTGCCAGCGCTGATCAAGGAAGCCAAATCACGCGGAATCACCGTTGCAGTAGATAACACCTTTGCAACTGCGTTAACTCAACAACCCCTGGCGATGGGCGCAGATATCGTTATGAACTCTGTAACCAAATACTTGGCAGGTCATAGCGATGTCGTTCTGGGATCACTTTCTACAAATGACCCAGTTCATTACAAAGCCTTGGAAGATGCTCGTAAATTTAACGGCTCCATTCCGGGGCCATTTGAAGCTTGGCTGGCTTTACGCGGAATCCGTACTTTCCCATTGCGTTTTCAGCGCGCCAGTGAAAATGCGCTAGAAATTGCAAAGCGACTTTCCCAGCATCCGCTAGTTACTCGTGTTCGTTATCCCGGCCTTGCATCAGATCCACAACACGCTAAAGCCAAAGCCTTTATGAAGGGTTTTGGTGCGATTGTCTCCTTCGAATACGCCGGTGATGCTGCGGCCACAGATAAAGTCTGTGAATCTTCCAAGATAATTACATTTGCGACCAGTCTCGGTGGAGTTGAATCACTTTGGGAACGGCGCCGACGTTGGCCAATAGAAAGTGCCAGCGTTCCAGAAACCTTAATTCGACTCTCTGTCGGATGTGAAGATATTGAAGATTTATGGACCGATATCGACTCGGCGTTGCACACTGCTAGATAGTGAAAAGTTTTCTAAGACACGGTATTTTTATCCCATGAAGTTGATCCGCCGCCTCCTTGCAGTTTTTGCGCTGCTTGCTGTGGCATTTCAAGCGGTCGGAAGTTTCCTATCGTGGGCGCAGCGCCAAGATGATGCTCCAGCAGATGCTTGGATCGATGAAGATGAAGATGAATTTGAGGATGCCTAAATGTCACAAGAAGGTTACATACCTGGTACTTGCAATTTAGGTGCGGGAGAAATAGGCCGTCGCAAGATGGTTGCAGCAATCGGTTTTGTACTTTCGCTATCTGCGTTTACAGGTTTTATAACCACCAGCGCATCACGCCAAACTCGTTTAGGAATATTTATTCCGTTACTTGTTATGTCAGTTGGATGGGTGCAATCACGCAAGAAGTTCTGCCTTGCTTATGGATTAACTGGAACATTTAATTTCGGCAAGATGGGTCAGATTTCTCGCGTTGCAGATCCAGCAGATCGTGCAGCAGATCGCCGCACCGCGCTAATTATTTTCGGACAGAGCGCGCTCTATGCTGCAGCGCTAACTTTACTTGTCGTAGCGCTACCCCTTTAAATCTCTCTTACAACTATCTAAATTTCGGCATTAGTGCCATTGTTGGATAGCAAGAAGATCCTTAAGGGAGAGAATATGAAGATTGTTTTTCATGCCCGCCACGCAGAACTCGCCGCAGATTTTCGCGAGATTGCTGAAGAAAAGTTACGCACAATGGAACGCTTCAGCGTAACAATTGAGCGAGTTGAAGTTGAAATATTGCACGAGTTAAATCCTCGACAAGGAAAACGATCGCATCGTGTAATTCTGACATCCCATGGTGCGGGACCTTTGATGCGTGCGGAAGCCGCTGAATTTAACGATGTAGCGGCTTTTGATGAAGCGATTAAGAACTTCGAACTGCAAATTCGCAAACATCATGAGCGTTCGAAATCGCACAACCGAGAAACGCTACGTAACCGTCCGCAAATAATTAGCGAATAGCTACCCAAGCAGCAGTTGCGCCAGGCAAAGTTAACGATCCATTTTCCAGCGTGACATCAATATCTGACCCCAGCGCTAAGGTGCCCACACTTGGAATCTGTAAAACTGTAGAACTGGTATTTAAATAGATCGCAAACTCACCGCGTGCAAATGAAATAAGACCACTTTCACCGTGGTCAACCCACTCAATTTCTCCTGCACCAACCAAATTCTCTTTACGAATTTTCAGAGCCTTGCGATAGAGATTTAAGGTACTTGTTGCATCAGCTTCTTGTGCCGATACTGAAAGCTCTCTCCAATTTTCTGGAATCGGTAACCAAGGTTTTCCAGATGAGAATCCAAATGGCGTCTGCCCACCATTCCATGGCATTGGCACACGTGCTCCGTCACGACCTTTATGAACACCCTTTGTTCTAAAGAATGCCGGATCTTGGCGATCTGCATCGGCAATTTCTGCATCCGGCAGTCCAAGCTCTTGACCGTTATATATGTAGCAAGATCCGGGTAGCGCCATAACAAATAATGCGAGTGCGCGAGATGCTTTGGCTCCATGACGCGATGCAACTCGCGGTGTGTCATGGTTGCTCAACGCCCAGGTTGCAGGGGCATTTACACGGCGCAACATTTCTAAAGTGTCATTTATACATTTATATAAGAAAGCTGCATCGAATGGCGCAACTAAAAGATCAAAGTTGAAGACCTGCTGCAATTCGTCGTTGCGTACATAGCGCGTTGCGCGCACAGGGGGATGAACCCAGGCTTCGGCTACTGCCATTACATCGCGGTTGTAGGAGTCAAATAATTTACGCCAATTGCGATAGATCGGATGAACGCCATCGCGATCAAAGAATGGAACGCTGGATAGAAGCTCACCACGTTTTTCAGAAGACATTTCGACATCCAAACGCAACGCATCGCTTAAACCTTGCGGGTCATGATGGTCGACCAGGATATTTTCTTTAGCAAGGCCATGAGCAACATCTATTCTGAAACCATCTGCGCCAAGATCTAGCCAAAAGCGAAGTGTTTTTTCAAAGTCATCGGCCACATCTTGGTTATCCCAATTTAAATCTGGCTGAGATGAATCAAAGAGATGCAAGTAATACTGCGCAGAACCGTCCGAGCTCTTTACTTGAGTCCATGCGGGTCCGCCAAATAGTGATATCCAGTTATTTGGGGGAGTTCCATCTGCTTTGGGATCATAAAAATGGAAGCGACTTCGTTCTACGGATCCAGGTTTGGCTGAAATCGCATCTTTAAACCAGCGGTGCTGATCAGAGAAATGATTCGGAACAATATCTACTAATACGCGAAGCCCAAGTTGATGTGCCCGCGCGATCATTGCCCGCGCATCTTCCAAATTTCCAAATCGTGGATCTACTCCGCGAGGATCGGCTACGTCATATCCACCATCTTTGTTAGGTGAGGTATAGAAAGGACTGAGCCAGATTGCATCCGCGCCGAGCGATTGCACATGTTCTAAATGTGAAGTAATTCCCGGCAGATCGCCTTCACCATCTCCGTTACTGTCGAAGAAAGAGCGGGGGTAGATCTGATAGATAACAGATTCGGCCCACCATGGCTCTCCAGCGCTCATGGATTGACCTTAGACGAACCGCTAGGGCGTACCAAATGAAAGTAAATGTAAATGGGCGCGCAGTTATATCGCTTTTATAACGATTAGCTTTTGATTAAGAGGCTAAGAACTTTGTGGTTGAGGAGTCTTACTTTTTGCAGCACGTGGTGTTTTTGCAGGTGGTGTAGGCGCTATTGGAGGTGCGCCAAGTGCTTCTATCGCTGCATCTCGGGCAACTGTGGCGGCGATAACGGCGCTCTGTTTTATTGACATGCTTTGTCGCTTTTGAATTTGAGTTTGGCCAACTGATTTAGCCGAGCGCGCATCAGCCATTGCTTTATCTATAGTTTCTTTAAAAATCTTATTTATTTCACGCCGTTTATCTTCATAAGCTTTTGAGTCAGCGCGGAATTTATCTAATGCAACCTTGTATGCAGAATTTAAATCAACGCCATTCTGGTTAAGGGGAGCGGGTGGCTTTTTATCGGCAGAAGCAGGTGTAATAGAAATTAAAGGTGCAAGAAGCAGGGCTACTGTTACAAAGGCAACTCGCTTACTTTGCATTTTAAACCTCTCTTCCTTGGCATAAGTATCAGCCACTACATTGTGAAATTTCGGTGAAAACACCTTTAGGCTAGAAAATCTTTACCTTCACCTTGGCTATTTATGAGCAGGCGTGAAAGGCTACCCCCATGGCCGAACTCATTCTTATCGTCGATGACGAAGCAGGGGTTCGCGAACTTCTGGGGGATGCACTTCGTATCGCTGGCTTTGAAACAGCAGTCGCCCAAGATGGCATGTCCGCGCTGACTGCGATCCGTAATAAGAAACCAGATTTAATGATCATAGATATCAATATGCCTTTGATGGATGGTTTTGAATTGGTGGAACGGCTACGGTCTATGGGTGATAACACACCTGCGCTGATGTTGAGTGCTCGCGCTGATCGCATCGATGTAACGCGCGGCCTAACTATCGGTGCAGATGATTACGTAACCAAGCCATTTGGTCTAGAAGAACTTCTGCTACGAATAAAGGCGATATTGCGTCGCTCACAGATTTCCACTGCTGGAGCCGCCGATTTACGATGTGGTCCGATAGTCATAGATGAATCCAGCCATACCGTGAAATTTAATGAAGATGCAGTGGAACTATCGCCAACTGAATTTAGACTTCTTCAAGTTTTGATTGAGAATAAAAATCGAGTATTAAGCAAGAGCCTGCTTCTGGATGAGGTCTGGGGTATTACCTTTGAATCCGAAAGTACGGTTGCCGATACATATATTTCATATCTACGTAAAAAACTACATAAGGACGGCTTTGAAGGGATTAAGACAGTTCGCGGTGTTGGCTTCGTAATTCAGGAACCAAAATAGAAATGAAGAAATCCCGCAGTAAGTACGCAGTAATCTCAATTTTTATAACCACCATTCTTTCTAGCGTAATTGGTGGCTTTGCAACTATCGATGCAAGAAATTCAGATATGCACCGCATCGATCAATCTGTAAATTTAGTAGCCGAACGCGTCAAGTTATATCCAACTGAGGCGATTAGCGCCGCCATATTCACGGTGGAAGAAGAGAGTTTAGATCTGACTCTTGTCCTAATAACTAAAGAGGGCGTAGAAACCGTGATTAACGAGTCTCACTTAATTTATCCCGGCATAAATTCCATAGCCGTTGTTAAAAAAGCAACCTCAGGGGCGATATCTGTTGAGTCCGATAAACCTTTTCGATTTAGGGCGATAGAACTTGCGGGCGGTGATTACCTCGTTGCCGCTGCGTCTTTAGATGAGTTAAATCAAAATTTCAAATCTAATTTAAGGAATCTGGCTGGATTTACTCTCGCTGCCGATGCCCTAGCTATTTTTATCTCCTTTTTCTTACTACGGCGCCATAATCGCGGTTTAGACGCTAAGGCGCTAGAACGCATGCAGAGATTTTTGGGAGATGCTTCGCACGAACTCCGTACACCTTTGACGGTAATCAAGGGCTATAACGAGATGCTTAGCAAAGGCCAAATGAACGATGTGGTTGATAGAGCACGTGCTTTCTCAAGAGTTAATTCAGAGATTGAGCGAATGGAGAGTTTGATTCATGATCTTTTATTGCTCGCAGAACTTGGCGAGAGCCGACCAACTACTTTTGAAGAGGTGGATCTAACCGAGTTAATGCAGGCACATGGCAACGACTTCGAACTATTCAATAAGGGGCGTCAAATATCAATTGACCTCGAAAGCGAGTGCGTTCTTCAAGGCTCACGCGAGCATTTAAATCGAGTCATTCAAAACTGCCTTTCTAATATTGTCCGTCACACACCTGCAGATGCCCCAGTTTCAATTTCTTTAAAGAGTAAAAGTAAGAAAGTTGCTTTGGTTATCGAAGATGGTGGCCCTGGCCTGCCTGAAAGTGCATATCGCAGTGAGATCGCAGCCATGAATCGCTTTGATCCGTCACGATCGCGCGATAGCGGAGGCTCGGGTCTTGGAATGAGCATCATCGCTGCAATTGTTCAAGAACATAATGGAAAACTTGAATTACGTAAGAGTGGTTTAGGTGGTCTTGCTGTTGTGATTGAACTACCTAAGTAATTACTTACGCTTTGCAGTTACTACCAGGCTGGAGACTGTAGCAATAGCCAATACTCCAACGATTACTGAAAGACTCTGCGTAATAGTGATATCCGGAATCTTAAATCCGCCGAGCTTATGGATATCTACTGCATGGAAGGCGTGGAATAAAAGTTTTACCCCGATGAAACCCAAGATTACAGAGAGACCTTTTCCTATGTAGATCAAACGCTGCATGAGGCCACCAATTAAGAAGTAGAGCTGACGAAGCCCCATGAGCGCGAAGACATTTGCGGTTACGACGACGTATACATTTTCGGTTAGGCCAAAAATTGCTGGGATTGAATCAAGTGCAAAAAGGATATCTGTTGCACCTAAGGCAATTAGCGCGATTGTAAACGGCTTCATACCCTTGGCGCTGAGATAGGAAATTAACTTACTTTCCTTCTCTTCTTCATCCTTTTCGTGAGTGCTCTCAATAAATAAGTGAACTGCGGTGTATATCAAGAAGGCGCCGAAAATAAAGAAGATCCATTCAAATTGTTTGATGGCAGCAGCACCCAAAGTGATTGCGATTATGCGGAAAACCAAGGCGATCAAAATTCCGAATAGCAGAGCCAATTGCTTGCTCTTCTCTTCAATTTTTAGCCTGCTTAAAATGATTACAAATACAAATAGATTATCGAAAGACAATGAGTATTCGGTGAGCCAGCCAGCAAAGAATTCCTGCTGAGTTTGCGCATCGGTCCAGGTGCCTAGGTAGATACCGAATGCGACAGCTAAGGAAACGTATAACAAACTCCAGAGAGTTGCTTCTTTCAGCGAAGTATTGTGATTGCGACGGATCACCGCCCAAGTAAAGTCAAAGGCAACGATAATTGCTAAAAGTGAGGCGGTTAGGATCCACGCGTTAGTTGTAATCACGTGCAGAGCGTAATGCATTTGAAACTGCGGTATTTTAAAGACATGGATTCGACACTGGCTGAAGCGTTTGCAGAAGTCTCGGCTTGCTTAGAAAAGTCGGAGAATTTCGTTCGGCTCGTCTTATCTGGTCGTCGCCGAAATATGCAGACCCCAAGTGAGCGAATTGATGTTAAGCCGGTGCTTATAAAAGGTGAGATCAAGTATCAACTTTCACAAAGCGATGGTCGCGCGATGACTACGAAGAATTACACACCTGGCGAATTTATCGCCCTAAACCTGCTCGAATCCGGTTTTGCAAATGTATTGCTAGAGCAAAGAGATGGCTCAATCAGCATTCGCATAACCAAAAAAGGGGAAGCACTGGTGCACCGCACTGAAGATACATTTGCAGCGGATCTCTCGCATGATCGTTCCAAAGCGCGATTACTTGATCCCGCCGATCCATTTCTGATTGAAGTTGGAATATCTGATTCATTTGGCAAAGTAAAAGCGAGCAAGAACGATAAGTATCTGCAGGTAGAAGAGTTCTTAAGATTATTAGCACCTTCTATCAATTCAGCCATCGAGGCTGGCCATATCGCGAA
>CAFBOU010000032.1_pt1 | contig 11263 bp, 10 predicted proteins | sample 7269551 | NCBI WGS metagenome assembly CAFBOU01 (sample SAMEA6814126, study PRJEB35770) | freshwater metagenome | biome: Freshwater; feature: Freshwater reservoir; material: water | place: Czech Republic | collected 2017-07-26 | depth 30m m
AACTAGAACGGCCTTCTTCAACCAACGCATCGCGTTTTGCCAAAATATCTTCGGCTCTAAACAAATCTTGTGGAAGCGACTCACGAGCGCCATCTAATATTTCAAGCATCTCGCTGCGATGCACCACACAAGATGCAGACAGCGGAACTCCACGCGCTTCTTCAACGAGTGTGATTGCTGTGTTTAGTTTTTCGATTGAGTCCATTTTACTTCCCTGCTACTCGTGCTTTGAGGGCATCATTGACGATGCTTGGAACCATAGATGAAACATCGCCACCGAAATGTGCGAGTTCTTTAACAATTGATGAAGATAGAAAAGAATGCGCCGGAGCGGTGGCCATAAACATTGTTTCGACTCCAGAACCTTGTAAATTCACTTGGGCCATTTGCAGCTCATAATCAAAATCCGTGACAGCGCGTAGGCCCTTAACGATCGCTTGAATCGAATTTGCCTTGCAGTAGTCAACCAAAAGCCCGTGCCAAGAATCGACTTTGACGTTTTTAAATTGAGTAGTCGTTTGACGAATCATTTCCATACGTTCTTCAACTGTGAAGAGCGATGCTTTGGTCCGATTAGCCAGAACGGCAACCACGACCTCATCAAATTGTTCGCTGGCGCGCTCGATAATATCTATATGCCCAAAAGTGATCGGATCGAATGATCCAGGGCAAACGGCGCGCTTCATGGAGCAAACGCTAGCAACGATTTGCAGCCTTATCCATTCGCAGGCTCAATTTCGGCTAGTGCGCCGTAGAAAATGGTCGCTTGTCCATAATTTTTTTCACGTAGCGCTACATATCCTGCAGGCCAGGAAATTTCCTTAACTCTTGAATTTCTTTCAACTGCGATGAGCGCTTGTTCATCTAAGAATCCACCATCATGTAATTGAATTAAGGTCTCGATAACATCTAAATCTTCTACTTCATAAGGCGGATCAATATAAATAAAATGGTACTTCGCGGGCGCTGGATCTTGTAAGAACCTATGAACGCTCATGCCATACAAATGGAATACACCCGGACATTGCGCGGACTTTATTCCATCGTAATTTAAGGTAATACTCTTTTGAGCCTGATCGTCTTTTTCAACTGCATGAACGATTGCTGCACCTCTAGAAAGAGATTCCAGAGCGATCGCACCTGTGCCTGCGTAAAGGTCAAGGATATTTAAATTTTCAAAGCCTCCAAATTCAGAAGTCAAAGTAGAAAATAAAGCCTCGCGGGCGCGATCTGAGGTTGGGCGAGTTGATGAAGCAACTGATGAGATATTTCTCCCTTTTGCGCTTCCAGCGATTATGCGCATGAAGTCATCCCTTATCTATAAATTCTGCGGCAGCATCTGCCTGTAATTTCTTTAACTCTGCCTTAAGTAAAGGATACCGAGTTAATTCTGGATCCTCTGCTAAAAGTTCCGCCCCAACCTGGCGAGCACTTTCAATCAATGACTCATCGCGTAATACTCGCAATAAACGAAGATGCGAACGCGATCCAGATTGAGATGCGCCGAGCACATCTCCTTCGCGCCGTTGTTCTAAATCAATTCGAGAAAGTTCAAAGCCGTCTTGAGTTTTACAGACCGCATCTAGACGTTCGCGCGCTGTGCTCTCAACCGGCGCAGATGTGACCAATAGACAAAGCCCCGGCGAAGTTCCACGGCCTACTCGGCCACGTAATTGATGCAGTTGAGAAACGCCAAAGCGATCGGCATCCAAAATCGCCATCACTGTGGCATTTGGAACATCGACGCCAACCTCAATTACCGTCGTTGAGATCAAGACATCTATTTCACCTGCAGCAAATGCCTGCATTGTTGCGCTCTTTACATCACTGCTCTGTCGGCCATGCAATGGTGCGATACGCAACCCTTTCAACGCTCCAGATTGCAATTTCGGACCTAAATCTTCAACGGATGCGATATCCGGCGAACTTTCACCATAAAGAAAATCAAGATCTGCATCTTCAGATGTTCCTGCTGAAATGCGCGGCGCAACAACATAAGCCTGGTGGCCTTGCGCGACTTCTTCTCGGATTCTTTCCCAAGTGCGATCTAAAAATGTTGGCTTCTCCAAAGTCGGAACCAGATGAGTAGTAATCGGCTGTCGACCTAACGGCAGTTCTCGCAACGTTGAAACATCCAAATCACCAAAAACTGTCATCGCGACAGTTCGTGGAATCGGAGTTGCAGTCATTACCAAAAGATGTGGTGGATTAACCGCCTTGGCTTTTAGCGCATCACGTTGTTCCACACCGAAGCGATGTTGCTCATCAACCACGATTAGACCTAGATCTGCAAAGGCAACAGATTCGCTCAATAAAGCATGGGTGCCAATTACGATTCCGGCTTGGCCAGATGCGGCAAGTGCCAGAGCTTCTTTACGCGCTGCAGCGCTTTGGGAACCGGTTAATAAAGTTACTTGAGTTGCATTTTCAACTCCGCCCAACATTCCACCTTGTGCAAGCGGTCCTAATAACTTTTCGATAGTTCGCAAGTGTTGCGCTGCTAATACCTCAGTTGGAGCAAGTAGCGCAGCCTGTCCCCCGCTGTCGATAACAGCCAACATCGCACGAAGCGCAACTACGGTCTTACCAGAACCCACTTCACCTTGTAGTAATCGATGCATCGGGTACGGTGCTGCCAAATCGCTTTCAATTTCTTTACTTACTTGAACTTGTCCAGCAGTTAACTGCCATGGCAGTGAGGCATCAAAGGCAGTAAGAATTCCTGAACTCTTTGCTTTTCTTGAAGTTGCCTTCAAGGCGCGCAATTGTGCACGCCGCTCTAAGAGAAGTAACTGCATCAAGAGCGCTTCGTCAAAAGTGATGCGTTCACGAGATTTTTCAGCGCTATCTAGATCTACTGGGTTATGTATCTGCACAATTGCTTGCTGCAAAGTTGGGTAACCACGTTCGGTAAGGATTCTTTCGGGAATAAAATCTGCAATTTCATCTAAACCGCCGATAGCCAAGTTAATACATTGGGCGATCTTCCAGGAAGGCAATTTTGAACTCGCTGGGTACATGGGCAAAAACTTTCCCGCAAAATCCGCAACCGCTGAATCAACATCATCGCCGTCTGGAATCAATTCGTAATCCGGATGTGCCAACTGGCGCTTTCCATTAAATACGCCGACCTTTCCAGCAAAAAGTCCTTGTCTGCCCACACGTAACTCTTTCTCGCGCCAAGCTTGGTTAAAGAAGGTCAGTGACATCTTTGCACTTCCGTCTGTAACGATTACCTCAAGGATGCTGCCCTTTCGTGCATGAAGTTTCCGACTCGTTGAACTAAAGATTTCAGCAAGAACCGTTACTTCATCGCCTTCTTTCAATTCTGCGATATCACTTAACTCACCACGGACTAAATATCTGCGCGGATAGTGATGAATTAGATCTGAAAGCGTTTTATACCCAAATACGGAATCTAAGACTTTCGCCGTGCGGTCACCAACGACATTTACCAATTTAGAGTCGAGGCTGGCCATGAGACCCATTCTCGCGTGGATTGGACCGAATTAGCGTGAGGATGGCGTTCTCGCTAGTATTACCCCTGCAAACCTGCCGGACCGCAAACGGGGTTCTGGCTCAAGTAATGAGAATTTAGAAGGAGTACTGCTGTGGCATCAACATGCGATATCTGTGGCAAAGGGCCCAGCTTCGGAAATAACGTTTCCCACTCTCAGGTAAAGACTCGTCGTCGCTGGAATCCAAATATTCAGCGCATCAAGACTTTGGTCGCTGGAAACACCAAGCGCCAGAACGTCTGCACCTCTTGCATCAAAGCTGGAAAAGTTACTCGCTAAGTAACTCTCTTTAAGGTTGCTTACTTTTTCTTATAACCAGCTGGGCAAGTTGGCTTAACGCCAGTTACCTTCTTCAATACATTTCCCTTTAGACATGAAATTGTCGTGGTCTTTACCTTCGCAACCGGTTTAGGCGTTGCTGTCTTCTTTACCGTGGCCTGAGCCGACATATTAGTTGCACTTGTGGCAGAAGTTGATTTTGCGTCGTAGGCTGGATTTAGCGAGATATCAAGCATTGGGTCTGGGAATTCAAAACCAAAGACCTGAATAATTACTCGTCCATTCTTTACCGCAACGTTCTTTGTAGCACCGGTAGTTCCTGTTGCAGTTGTTTTCAATGAAATTACCAGCGCTGATGCGGCATCTTCTACCTTCTTGAGCCCCCACAGAGCCATGGCATCGGCAGATGAAATCGTTGCGTAATAAAAACCGGTATTAATTGTGGTCCCATCTGGCGCTAAGCGCGGTGCAGATGCCTTGTAACTAAGTGATTTCTTGTCAGGACTCCATACAGGAGTAGAAAGGTTGCACGATCCATTTGATCCTACATAAATCGATCCAGTGCTTCCTTCAAAGGAAAATCCATAGTTTGGATCATTGGAAGGAACCAAAATGGTTCCAAATTGAGTTACGACTGCAGATGAAACTCCGGCATCGCCTTTGCAATCTTTAGGGCTTTTAGCTTGTGGAACCTTTACGGGAAAACCTGTTAATTCAAAGGTATTAACTCCGCCCGCTGATTTCAAATCAAGAACAGCTTCAGTGGCGATTCCATAAGTAACTCCAACTTTGAAATCTGAAATGCGCAACTTGATGGTAATCGCTGCATCTGCGTTTAAATTTACCGGTGTTGTCGCGCTAGCAACAGTCGCAGCGAGTGAGACCTTATTTCCAGGTGAGAATGTTGGGTATGCATCAACATAAATCCATGGAACAAATTCATTGGCAGCTTTGATGTCTAGGTATAAGCCATCGTAATTTTCACTTGCAAATGCGCTATCTGCTGTCCAGCGACCCGGCAAAACTTTTCCGGCTGCAACGCCGTTTGTATTTCCGGCGCTTACTCCTGCTGATCCATCTGCAACCCATGAAAGAACGATCGCTTTCGCACCAGCTGGTGTAACGCTTACCGACTCAATGCAATATGGAGCAGGTGCTACAGAGCAAGGTTGGAATGAACCTTTAGGAAGAGTGATGCTAGCGCTGGCTGAAGGAATTCCAATCGCGATCGCCGCAATAAATAAAAGAGCCGAGGTAGCACTTGCCAGAATTGAAGTACGTTTCATGTACCAAAATTATCGCCTACCTAGCTGATTAGCAATGCCACCGCGCCTAGTTTTAAGCGTATAAAAAAACGAGATCCACTGCATAAAAATGCGAACTTTAATTAAAATGTTCCCAACCGCTATTTTCTACGCCTGCCGGAAGATTTTCGATTCCAGAACCAGCGATAACTTCGCCCGCCAAAATACCGGGCAGATCCGAGCCGGTAGCTAACAGAACGTGGTCTTCTCCTCCAGCAAAAATCAATTTCCAAATATCGATCTCTAATTCTTGAGAGAGACTTTTAAGTTCTACAAATTCTGCACTTGCTTCAATTTTGGCTAAATCAAATTTAAGCGCAACCTTTGAACTATCTGCTATCTGTCTGGCTTGGATCTCAAGAGCATCACTGATGTCGCAAAGTGAACTGGCACCGGTTGCATCAAATCCATAATCAATCGTTGGAGATTTAAATTCCCGTACTGCCTTTTCTGCCGCGTTGGTGGCTACCGTTGAATTAGATATTAGAAGCGCCAATCCAGCAGCTGACCAACCAGTAAGTGATGAAAGATAGATCCCATCCCCCGGCTTCGCGCCGCCGCGCGTGATTGCTATGTCGCAATGTCCGACAGCGGTCATAGAGATGACCACTTTCTCGCTCTTAGATATATCTCCGCCGATGACATGCAAGCCTGCTAAATCTGCTTCGTGTCTAATTCCGTTGGCAAGATCTTCAATCCAGCTCATCTCTTCCTTGCCAGTTAATCCGATCGCGACTAATAAGTAATCTGGCGTCGCACCCATGGCCAATATATCTGCGCTATTTGCAGCAGTAACTTTGCGACCAATTTCAAATCCGGTAGACCAATCGGTACGAAAGTGCACACCTTCGACAGCCATATCAGTTGTCATGACTTGGCGCTTTGCCCCAACAACAACGGCGGCATCATCGCCTATGCCAACTTCAATCCGTGGATCAGAGCTGGCGAAGATTTCACAAAGTCGCATGATTACCTGCGCTTCTGTGAATGCTCCTGAGTGATCTGCCATGGCGCCAAGACTAGAACATCAATGGAAGTAGGAGTACCTTTACGCTTAACTTCAACGGTGAAGCGCTCACATGAAAGGTTAACCATGATGTCTGTTCAAGCTTTTATTTTGATTCAAACTGAAGTCGGTAAAGCTTCCAGTGTCGCTAAATCTGTATCTGCGATCCCCGGAGTAACGCTCGCTGAAGGCGTTACTGGTCCTTACGATGTGATCATGCGCGCAGAAGCGCCTTCAATGGAAGAGTTCGGGCGTTCCATCTTGTCTAAAGTTCAGGCAGTTGCGGGAATAACTCGTACTCTGACCTGCCCAGTTACTTACTAAAACTCACTTCTTTTTATAACCGGTTGGGCATTTTGGCGCTGTCCCACTGATTTTCTTAGAAATCTTTCCTTTTATACAGGTAATAGTTGTGCTCTTTTTCGGAACAACCTTCTTAATGGCTTGCTGCGAGAATTTCACCTTGATAGTTGGTGATGAGAATGTGAAATTATCGGCCTGCAATTTAAGAAAGCCTTCCTTCTCTGAAACTAAAACTGTAGCGATCTGGTTCGCATTGTTAGAGGAGACAACCTCGACGCGAGCCTCGATCGGTGCGCTAGAGAAACCGTAGTAACAACGGGCGGTATCGGATCGAACAATGTAGGTATATCTACCTTGGAATTCCGAACCATCGATATTGTTATGAATTCCTGCGACTCGATAATTAAGTGAGCCATCCTTAAATTCAGGTGGTCCATTTTCAAATATCGGGGCGTTGGTTACTACCATTCCGTGCAATTTGCTCTTATCTGAGGAACAAGTGTTGTTGCCGATATATGTGTTGGCACCAAAATTCCAGAAAATCGAATTAGTCTTGCGGAGAATATTAGTTCCTGTATTACTTGCCGCTGGAGAGTATGGTTTCAATTGATTCTCAAAAGCGGCAAAGAGCCCGAACTTATCGAAGTTCACCGAAAGTAATCTGGTAGTCGTTTGGGCTGCCAAGAAACCTTCGTATGTTGTGGAATGTAACCCACCGACACTTGCATCGTTCCAGGAACCGTTACCTGGATCAGGTACCGATGATCCGACTCGTCCCACTGTGAAGAAATCTTTTAGATATTTCTCTAACTTTGGATCTTTGGCTATATCCGTTTTCGCAACACTTGCGGCTAACTCAGGAACAAATGTGACATCTCCCGAAATTCGAATCTTATTGTAGGTTGCATCCAGCGCCGTGACTGAGAAATCAGCATCCTGCATCCGGCCAAAAATCCAGCCAGTTAGATTCTTGTTCATTCGAAGTGTAACCGCGATCTTTTCATCGCCGAGAAAATCTGCAGAATTTACGCATTCATCGCCGATCGCAAATTCTGCGCAAGTGCCGCCTTTCTTAAGAGTGACTGGATAAACCTGACCTTTAAAATCGGAGAGCGAAATGTGGTTATCGAGCGTCGAGCCAGTCTTCTTTGAGGTAGCGATATAACGCAACAATATATGCGCTGCATAATATTTATCAGAGCCATCGCTATTTTTAACTGAACTCTTCCATACCGATAAACCACCACCGGCAGGAATATCTACCAATTCTGTTCCGCTCTTAAATTGATACTTTGCGATCTTCTTTGATGTCGCTTCTCCGTAAAGAGCTAACTTTTCTAGCGTTCCGTTCAAATTCTTAGCTTCGACGCTATCTAAACATGCACGATCGGCTTCATTTGCACATGGACTAAGAATCAAATCCGAATATAAATTGTCATACACCGCGCAGCTTGGATCATCCCATCCAGAACACCGCAACTGTTTCCAGTCTTCCAATTTCGTGCTACCTAAGTAATCTTGCCCATATATTGATGATTGGCTCCAGAGTCCAAAATCATTTGCAGCAAAGTCGGTATATACGACTGAGTCAGAGGCTTGAGCAGGTGCGTTTTGACCGATCGAAAAGCTGGTCAGAATAATTAAGTTAATGACAGTGGCGAATTTAATTAGCGTAGATCGCATTTAATTTCCCAACACTCCGTTATTGCGCGTTAGCGCGTTCTTTAATAGGTATGTAATAACTTCTGCATAGGCGACTCCAGTGGCTGCCCACATCTTTGGGAAGACCGACGTTGCGGTAAAGCCTGGCATCGTATTTAGCTCGTTGATGATTACTTCGTTATTAGGCGTTAAGAAAAAGTCCACACGCGCTAAACCAGAGCAACCAAGTGAGATAAATGCATCTACTGCTTTGGCGCGGATTTCATCGCTAATTTTCTGATCGATTTTTGCAGGTAGTTCGATAGTCGTTGCGCCATCTAGGTATTTCGCGTCGAAATCATAGAACTCGTACTTTGAGTCAATTTTGATTTGACCAACCAGTGATGCTTTTGCAACTCCATCTATCTCCAGAACTGCGCACTCTATTTCTGCACCACGGATTTCTTGCTCGACCAGCGCTTTGGTGTCGAATTTATATGCTTCGGCTAGCGCAGCTGAGAATTCGGCTGCCGATTTAACTTTAGTAGTCCCGCGAGAAGAACCTCCACGTGCGGGTTTAACAAATACTGGATAACCAAGTTGATCTGCAGTTTTCTGAATCGCAGCAGAGCCTTCGTTCCACTCTCTTAGGCGAACTACAAATCCGGCAGCAGTTTTAATTCCGTGTGAAGCAAAAATTGGCTTCGCAAATGATTTATCCATTGCAACCGCAGATGCCAAAACACCAGAGCCGACATAAGGAATATCTGCAATTTCCAGCAGCCCTTGAATAGTTCCATCTTCGCCAAAAGGTCCATGAAGTAAAGGAAAGACGATATCTATATCCAAATTCTTTCCTGCGGCGCTAAAACCATCCACGTTTAGCGCAACCGAAACTCCTGAATCTGGGATGGTTGGAAGTACTCCGTTATTTATCTCCAGTGAATAGTTTTCAGGTAGAAGGAACCACTTTCCGTTCTTGTTGATACCGATCAGAATTGGTTCGTATTTACTGCGATCGATTGCGGAGAGAACTCCGCCTGCAGAAATACAAGAAATTTCGTGTTCGCTCGAGCGTCCACCGCAGATGATTGCTACGCGCTGCTTCATCGGATGAAGTTCTCTGCTTTAGTCGTGATCTCCATCAATCGCTGTAAAGCGGCAGCGGGAGTAAGTGATCCATTTACGATATCTGCTACTGATTCGATTACAGGTACTTCGATGCCTACGCGATGGGCGATCTCGACAATTGCACCAGATGAAGAGACGCCCTCGACGGTCTTATCCCATTTTCCGAGAGCAGCATCCATCGAACCAGTGCTACCTAACAGTTCGCCAAAAGTTCTGTTACGCGACAGAGGCGAACCGCATGTGGCGACAAGATCGCCCATGCCAGCCAGTCCGGCGGCGCTGAGTGGATCTGCACCATGTGCTGCACACAAACGGGCGACTTCATTTAAACCGCGGGTAATCAACATCGCTTGGGTATTTTCGCCAAATCCCATACCGATTGAGATGCCCACGGCTAGCGCAATTACATTTTTTATCGCACCGGCTAACTCGCAACCAAGTAAATCCACTGAGGTGTAAACGCGGTAATACGGCGTGCGAAATAACGCACGCACTTCTTCAGATGTTGCCTGGTTAGTGGCCGCGGCAACGGCGCCAGCAGGTTGGCGAAGGATTAACTCATCTGCCAAGTTTGGCCCAGTAATTAATGCGATGCGGTGCTTGCCAATGACATCCTCCATCACTTCAGTCATGCGCATCTGCGAACTAATTTCGATACCTTTAAGTGTGCTTACTATTAAACAATCATCAGAAAAATATGGTTTCCACAGTTGCAAAGTTGCACGTAGTTGTTGAGAAGGAATGGCTAGCACGTAGCTCTTGCTGAAGGCGAAAGCTTCCTCAAGATCAGTAGTTGCGCGCAGCTCAGTTGGCAGAACATTTTGGCCGATATATTTCGAATTAGTGTGTTTGGAATTAATCTCATTGACTACTTCGTCTTTACGGCCCCAGAGCAACACTTCATTTCCGGCATCACAGAGCACTTGCGCAAGGGTTGAACCCCAAGCGCCTGCTCCGAATACCGATACTTTGCTCATCGCTCTTCTATCCTCGCTTATCTTCGCTGCTTCTTCTTAAAGTTGCCGGTGCGCGGCAGATCTGATGTATGCGGATCAAAGATTACTTCAGGGCGCTTCTCGCCACGAATTTGCTCAAGCAGGGTAGTTATCTCCCGCATAACTTTAGCGGTCGCTTCGATCAGAGCCTGCGGATCATCGCCCTTGCCATACCAAGGAGATAGGTCCACTGGTTTGCCCGCAACTATCGTGATCTGAGTGCGTGGAAATAACTTTATCTTCTTGGAATATGTCGGCATCAATATTTGCGATCCCCACTGCGCAACCGGAATCACTGGCGTATTTGTAGTCAACGCCAAACGCGCCAAACCAGTTTTAGCAACCATCGGCCAATGTCCCAAATCGCGCGAGAGAGTTCCTTCGGGATAGACACCAAGCAAATGTCCAGCTTCTAACAATCGCTTGGCATGATCAACAGCTTTACCGGCATTTGGTGTTTCACGTTCGACTGGTACCTGACCTGCGGCAAGGAGAATTCGCCCAATAATCGGAACTTTAAAAACGCTCACCTTGCCGAGAAAACGAGGCGCCCGACCGTTCTTATAGAGAAAGTGTGCAAAATTTAAAACATCAAAATAAGACAGGTGGTTATTTGCGACGATAACTGCGCCGGTCTTAGGGATATTTTCTGCGCCGATCCATGTGCGCTTGGTAATACACCGAATTAGTGGGATAACAATTGCGGTGCAAATTTTAAATGTCAGATTTGTCCCAAGCGGTTTTCCGGTGGGTGGCGCATATGAAACGCGCATCTGGGCCATACTGCAATGTTAGTGGGCAAAGAAAAACTGGGGCCAGCAAACGCTGACCCCAGTTTTATAAAGTTTGAAAAAGATTAAGAGAAAGAATTACTTCTTCTTCTTCTTTACAACCTTCTTTGCAGCCTTCTTAGGTGCTGACTTCTTCTTTGCAGCCTTCTTAGGAGCAGCCTTCTTAGCTGACTTCTTAGCGGCCTTCTTTGGAGCAGCCTTCTTAGCTGCTGGCTTTGCAACTGGCTTTGGTTCTGGCTTTGGAGCAGGACCTAGCTTGCGCTCACCTGAGATGACATCCTTCAAACCCTTTGCA
>CAFBOU010000033.1_pt1 | contig 10531 bp, 9 predicted proteins | sample 7269551 | NCBI WGS metagenome assembly CAFBOU01 (sample SAMEA6814126, study PRJEB35770) | freshwater metagenome | biome: Freshwater; feature: Freshwater reservoir; material: water | place: Czech Republic | collected 2017-07-26 | depth 30m m
GATTGTGGAATCGGAATTGATGTCTGCACTGGGGGAGAGTTAGCCGTAGCGCTTGCTGGTGGGATTGATCCAGCAAAGATTGAGGTTCACGGAAACAATAAATCGCTATCTGAAATCGATCGTGCAGTCTCGGTTGGTGTTAAGACCATAGTCATGGACTCATTGCACGAGATAGATCGTGTGGCCGCGATGGCGCGCAAACACAACAAGGTGCAAGGTGTGATGTTGCGATTAACTCCTGGAATTCAAGCGCACACCCACGAATCAATTTCCACCGCACATGAAGATGTGAAATTTGGATTTTCAATTGCCAGTGGCGCTGCCTGGGCTGCAGTCCAAGCAGTACTCGCGCACCCTGAATTAGAACTCCGCGGATTTCATTCGCATATCGGATCGCAAATTTTTGGTACTGAATCGTTCCAACTTGCTGCCGATCGATTGATCGCACTTCTTGCAAAGTATCGCGATACCTATTCCAAAGAACTTCCTGAACTAGACCTCGGAGGTGGTTATGGAATTGCCTACCTTCCTGAAGATGAAACACTCGAACCTGGCGAAGTCATGCCGGCACTGCGCAGCGCAGTAACCGCAGCGTGCGAAAAACATAAATTGAATATTCCAATAATTTCAATTGAACCGGGCCGCGCGATAGTTGGGCCAACTACTTTTACTTTGTACGAAGTTGGAACCACCAAAGATGTTGTACTCGAAGATGGTGCGATCCGTCGCTATATCTCAGTCGATGGCGGAATGAGTGACAATATCCGCCCATCTTTATATGACGCGCAATATCACGCAGTGATTGCACAACGTTCGTCATCGGTAAAAGCAATTTCTTCTCGCGTAGTTGGCAAGCATTGCGAAACAGGCGACATTGTTATCCGCGATATCGCTCTGCCCGCAGATATTGCCCCTGGTGATTTAATCGCAATTCCTGCAACGGGGGCATATGGCCGCAGCATGGCTAGTAATTACAACCACGTGCCTCGCCCCCCAGTTGTTGCAGTAAAAGATGGAAAAGCCCGCGTAATTGTCCGTCGCGAAAATGAGGAAGATCTGCTCGCACTTGATGTGAAAGAATAAGCAGATGAGCCCAGCGGATAAACCTGTACGCATCGGCATGCTCGGTTGTGGCGTGGTCGGCAGTTCTGTCGCGCGCTTATTGTTGGCAGACACAGCAGAACTCTCAACTCGCGCCGGAGTAAAGATCGAATTAGCTCGCATCGCAGTTCGCACTATTAAGCCATACGAAGGAATCAATCCCGCGCTCTTTACAACAGATCCATTCTCGATTGTTAATGATCCTGAAATTGATCTGATCATCGAAGTCATTGGCGGGATTGAACCAGCGCGCGAATTGATTATGACTGCTATTGAAAATCGTAAATCGGTTGTTACTGCAAATAAGGCGTTACTAGCGAGCCACGGTGCAGAAATGTTTACTGCTGCATATGCCAAGGGCGAAGATATTTATTACGAAGCATCGGTTGCGGGCGCTATTCCAATTATTCGTCCGATGCGAGATTCACTAGCGGGAGATTTCGTAACCCGATTGATGGGAATCGTAAATGGAACAACAAATTACATCTTGACCAAGATGCATGAAGATAACCGTGAATTTGCCGATGTCTTAAAAGAAGCGCAGGCGTTGGGCTATGCCGAAGCAGATCCAACTGCAGATGTTGAAGGTTTTGATGCTGCCGCCAAAGCTGCAATTCTTTCTGGCCTTGCCTTCCATACCCGCGTAACAGTTGATGATGTTTACCGTGAAGGAATTTCTAAGATCACTTTGGAAGATGTAAATATCGCTAAATCAATGGATCACGTCATCAAACTCTTGGCGATTGCAGAGCTAACACCCGCCGATGAGATTTCCGTTCGTGTTCACCCGGTTATGTTGCATAAGAGCCACCCCCTTGCTTCGGTTCGTGATGCCTATAACGCAGTATTTGTTGAAGCAGAATCAGCTGGTTCGTTGATGTTCTACGGACGCGGAGCCGGAGGCGCGCCAACTGCGTCTGCGATTCTGGGAGATGTTGTCGCTGTTGCTCGCCACATCGCACTTAACTCAGTTGGCCAACGCGAAACAGATTATGCCGATCGCGATATCGCTCCAATTGAAAGTACAAAGACTAAATTCTTAATTCGCCTTGAAGTAGCCGATAAAGCAGGTGTTTTAGCAGCGATTGCTACCGTCTTTGCCAATCACGGCGTATCAATTCAGACTGTTAATCAAGCTGGACGCAATAGCGATGCTGAAGTAACAATCGTTACTCACCGAGCAACTGAAGGCGAACTTAAAGCAACAGTTGCATCGCTGAAAGCTATGGATATGGTTAATAAAATTTCTAGCGTTATCCGCGTTGAAGGAGCGATGCCCGCATGAGTTTATTTAAAGCGAAAAAATCTGGTGCACATCAATGGCGGGGAGTAATCGAGGAGTATCGCGATCGTTTGCCGGTTACTGATAAAACTCCAATAGTTTCTCTGCGCGAAGGTGGCACACCACTTATTTATGCTTGCTATCTCTCTGAACTTCTTGGCAATGATGTCTGGTTAAAGTATGAAGGCACCAATCCGACTGGATCATTTAAAGATCGCGGCATGACAATGGCGATTTCTAAAGCCGCCGAAGATGGCGCCAAAGCAGTTATCTGCGCTTCAACCGGAAATACATCTGCCAGTGCTGCCGCATATGCAACAAAGGCTGGAATGATTTCAGCGGTTTTGATTCCCGCTGGAAAGATCGCAACTGGAAAATTGGCACAAGCCGTGATCCACGGTGCACAAATTTTGCAGGTAGCCGGAAACTTTGATGATTGCTTAACGCTGGCGCGCGATCTATCCGAAAATTATCCGGTTGCACTAGTTAACTCAGTAAATCCTTATCGCATTGAAGGCCAGAAAACAGCCGCCTTTGAAGTAATCGATATGTTGGGCTTTGCTCCAGATATCCATGCTCTTCCTGTCGGTAACGCCGGAAATATCACTGCATACTGGAAGGGTTATAACGAGTACCGTAAAGATGGAATTTCGAATTCACTTCCACAAATGTATGGCTTCCAGGCAGCAGGTTCTGCACCTTTAGTTAAGGGCAAGCCAGTTTTGAAACCAGAAACAATTGCCACAGCAATCCGCATCGGAAATCCGGCATCTTGGGATCAAGCAATTGAGGCGCGAGATAAATCCGGTGGCGTGATTGACTCGGTTACAGATAAAGAAATTTTGGCTGCATACGCGCTAGTCGCTGGAAAAGAAGGTGTATTTGTTGAGCCTTCATCAGCAGCTGGTATTGCAGGTTTAATCAAATATAAGAAGGCGGGAAAGTTACCTAAGGGCAAGAAAATTGTTATCACAGTTACTGGCCATGGGCTAAAAGATATTTCTTGGGCGCTGGAAAAATTTGCCAAGCCAAAGATCGTAAAAGTTAACGCAGTCGCTGCCGCAAAGGCGTTGGGTCTAAAGTAAACGCCATGGCTAAACCAACTTTTAAAGCCAATCCCATTCAAGTTCAGGTCCCTGCCACTAGCGCTAATTTAGGACCGGGCTTTGATTCATTTGGTTTAGCACTTGGTATGCATGATCGTTATGTCGCACAGATTTTAGATGATGCTGGTTTAGATATAGATGTCACTGGTGAAGGCGCTGAAGAAGTTCCGCGTACTGATAAGAACTTGCTTGTTAAAGCTATGTACAAAGGTTTTGATTTTCTTGGTGGTAAACCTAAAGGCATCGCTGTTCGTGCGCTAAATGTTATTCCGCATGGTCGTGGCCTTGGATCATCGGCAAGTGCGATTGTTGGTGGTTTATCTTTGGCGCGCGCTTTGGTTTTAACTGGAATAGATAAGATGAATGATGAAAAATTGCTGCAGCTTGCAACCGAGATGGAAGGCCATCCAGATAACGTTGCCGCCGCCCTTTATGGAAACGCAGTTGTTGCCTGGCAAGAAGATCAGCACGGCAAGAGCGTTGCGCAAGCAATCTCATTAAGCGTTGATACTCGTATCCGCGCGATCGCTTTTATTCCGGCTACTGCGGTTGCGACAGCAAAGGCGCGCAAGATGTTGCCAGAGACAATTCCCCATCGTGATGCCGCGCGCAATTCTGCAAATAGCGCGCTCTTGGTTCATGCGTTGACGCTGCGCCCAGATTTACTCTTTAGAGCGACCGAAGATTTCTTACATCAGACCTATCGCAGCGAAGCGATGCCTGCATCATTTGCGCTTTTAAATAAGTTGCGCGGTGCAGGAGTTGCCGCCTTTATCTCAGGCGCTGGTCCAACCGTGCTGGCCTTACACACTGGCAGTGAATCTGATGTCGCTGAATTAATGCGCGCGGCCGGCAGTAAATTTGAAGCTAAATCCTTGGAGATTTCTCGCATGGGAGCCGAACTTCTGTAAATGCCGTGGGGGTGCTATGGTTACCCCACTTGCTCAGCCGGAAGTTACGGTGAAAGTCGGCAGGTAACCAATTCCAAATAACCAGGCTTTTTGCTTCTACGAACTCATCGTCGTAGACGAAGCCCTAAATGAAAAGATAGAGATGACAGATCAAGATAACGATCAAGTTAAGGACGCAGAACCAATTCGTTCAAATAGTCCTGAGCTAGCCGCAATGAGCCTTCCAAAGTTAAAGGAAGTTGCTGCGCAACTAGGTATTGATGGCGCAACAAAGTTGAAGAAGGATGCGCTTGTAACAGCGATTGCAGATTTGCAGGCAGCAAATCGCGAAGCCGCTAAGGCAGAACGCGAAGCCCGCCGCGAAGCCCGCAATGCAAAGAAGAATTCCAGCCGTGAGAGCTCACAGAACAATTCAGGTGGCAACTCCAATGGCGATGATGATGGCGATGATGAAGGTTCAAATGAAAACCATGACAATGGCCCACGCGATAACGACCGCAACTTTGCCGGCCGCGACCGTGGACGTGGACGCGATCGAAACCGAGGACGTGATCGCAATCGCGATCGTGGGCCACGTGAAGAACGCGAACCAGTAATTGGCGAAGATGATGTCTTAGTACCAGTCGGTGGTCTCGTTGACATCATGGATAACTATTCATTTATCCGCACAGGCGGTTACTTACCAGGACCAAACGATGTCTATGTTTCACAGCAACAAGTTCGTAAATACGGACTTCGCAAAGGCGATGTCGTAACTGGCCAAGTGCGTCAAGCGCGCGAAGGTGAACAACGTCAGAAGTACAACCCATTAATTACTTTAGAAACAATTAATGGCGTTACTCCAGATGAAGCGCGTGGTCGCGTGGAATTCGGCAAGTTGGTACCGCTATATCCACAAGAGCGTCTGCGCCTGGAAACTGAACCAAATATTTTGACAACTCGCGTAATCGATTTAATTGCGCCGATTGGTAAAGGCCAGCGCGGACTTATCGTTTCGCCACCTAAGGCCGGAAAGACTATGGTCCTGCAGGCAATCGCGAATGCGATTACAACTAATAACCCAGAATGTCATTTGATGGTTGTTCTAGTTGATGAGCGCCCGGAAGAAGTTACCGATATGCAACGCTCTGTAAAGGGTGAAGTTATCGCTTCTACTTTCGATCGTCCCGCTGATGATCACACCACAATTGCAGAACTTGCTATCGAGCGCGCCAAGCGCTTGGTTGAACTCGGTCACGACGTAGTCGTATTGCTCGATTCAATTACTCGTTTAGGTCGTGCATATAACATTGCAGCTCCGGCTTCAGGTCGCATCCTTTCTGGTGGCGTTGACTCTGCTGCTTTGTATCCACCAAAGAAGTTCTTCGGTGCCGCTCGTAATATTGAAGATGGTGGATCGCTAACTATCTTGGCAACTGCGCTAGTTGATACTGGCTCTCGTATGGATGAAGTTATCTTCGAAGAGTTCAAGGGCACTGGAAATATGGAGCTCATCCTCGATCGCCGTATGGCAGATAAGCGAATCTTCCCAGCAGTAAACGTTGTTGCATCAGGCACGCGTAAGGAAGAAATTCTTATGGGAACTGAAGAGCTCAATATTGTCTGGAAGCTTCGTCGCGTACTTCACGCGCTAGAGCCTCAGGCCGCACTAGAACTCTTGCTCGAGAAGATGAAGGGCACAAAGTCCAACGTCGAGTTCTTGATGCAGATCCAGAAGACAACTTCTGGTCCAAACGAGGGTTAAGCCCAAAGTTCCTTAATTTCACCGCACGACCGCAAGGCTTTCACACGGTCTTCACAAGGTCTAAGCCCATTATCTACTTATCAGCCAGCCACCCGGTCGGCTAAATAAGGAGATTGAAATGTCAGCAACTAAGAAGTTTCTTGCAACAGCACTTATCGCGGGCTCACTTGTAGGTGGAATCTCATCAGCATCTGCTGTAGATACTAAAGATGCCGCGATTGCTCGCGCGCAGACACATGCAACATATCAAGCTCAGATGGATTCATATATCGCATCTCATCGCGCGATCATTGATGCACGTCGTGCAGCAAATGCAAAAGCGTTAGCAGATTTTCAAGCAGCACTTGCTGCAGCAACAACTGATGCACAAGTAAAGGCTGCTAAGGATGCGCGCAAAGCAGCAGCGGTTGCAGCAGAAGCAACTTTAAATGCGGCAAAGGCTGCTTTGGTAAAACCAACTAAGCCGGTAAAGCCAGTGAAGGCTGCAAAGCCAGCACCAACAACGCCAAAGGCTTAAATCTTCGGACAGAGGGTGAGTGAACCGCAAGATCTGTGCGCCCCCCGCACGGATTTTGCGGTTTCCTCTTTTCACGAGAGGATAAGCACCTAGCCATATCCCATGGTGATGCCCTGGTTCACCGCTTGATGCGGACCCAGCCATAGAAAAGGAAAAAGAATGAAGCCAGAGATCCACCCAGAATATAAAGAGACCCAAGTAACTTGTGGTTGCGGTGAAAAGTTTGTAACCCGCTCAACAGTTGCCAGCGGATCTATCTACGTTGAAGTTTGTTCAGTCTGCCACCCGTTCTACACAGGTAAGCAGCGCATTCTCGATACTGGTGGACGCGTCGCTAAGTTCGAAGAACGCTTCGGAAAAAAGACAGCCAAGTAGCTTTCTAAAGAGACCGCATCGCAGCCGTAAAGGTTGCGGCGCGGTCTCTTTATTTTTATCTCAATTAAGGAATTTTAACTAACAGAAGGGAGAAGCCTGATGAGTAACGATCGCTTTGCATCCGCACACGAAATGGTGCGCGAATATCAAGAACTTGAAAAGAAGATGGCCGATCCTTCTATCCACGAAGATCAAGGTAAGGCCCGCCAGCTCGGTCGCCGCTATGCCCAACTTGGTCCAGTCGTTGCAGGCTTTAACGCTTGGAAATCTGCGGCAGATGATTTAGAAGCCGCGAAAGAGATGGCGGCGGAAGATGAATCTTTTGCATCGGAAATTCCGGCGATGGAAGTTGCTGTTGAAGCTGCTGCAGATAAATTAGAAGAGTTGTTATTGCCGCGTGATCCCAATGATGACCGCGATGTAATTATTGAAGTTAAGGCCGGTGCAGGTGGAGATGAATCAGCGCTCTTCGCTGGAGATCTAGTCCGTATGTATCAACGCTATGCCGAAAAGCGTAATTGGAAAGTTGAGATCATCGATATGACGGAATCGGATCTCGGTGGGTATAAAGATATTTCGATGGCGATTAAATCCAAGGGAACGCCTGAACCTGGAACGACACCTTATGCACGTTTAAAATTTGAAGGTGGCGTGCACCGCGTGCAACGCGTTCCGGAAACTGAAAGTCAGGGACGTATTCACACATCTGCCGCTGGCGTACTTGTTTTGCCCGAGGCTGAAGAAGTCGATGTTGAGTTAAATATGAATGATGTGCGCGTAGATGTTTATCGCTCATCAGGTCCGGGAGGACAGTCTGTTAACACAACTGACTCTGCGGTTCGTTTAACTCACGTGCCAACGGGGATTGTTGTCTCCTGCCAAAATGAAAAGTCTCAACTTCAAAATAAAGAGTCGGCGCTACGTATTTTACGTGCACGTCTGCTCGCTGATGCGCAGGAAAAGGCCGAAGCAGCGGCGATGGCAGAACGTAAAAGCCAGGTCCGCACAGTCGATCGTTCAGAACGTATTCGTACCTACAACTATCCGGAAAATCGCTTGAGCGATCATCGCGTGAATTACAAATCAAATAACCTGGATTCGGTTTTAAATGGCGAACTCGATGATGTTGTGCAAGCCCTTCTTGATGCCGATAAGGCAGCGAAACTCTCTTCTACCAACTAACTTTAAAAGTAAAGATAAATATGAGCGACATCAAGCCCTTACTGCGTTCAGCTAAGGAAAGATTGGCTGCAGCTGATATCCAAGAAGTAGATGCCGAACATTTACTTGCTTATGTTCTAGGAATATCACGAATGGATCTTCATAACGCTGTGAAGCTGGAGGGAACGTTAAAAGCCCTCGGTGATTTTGGAGTGATTGAAGATACCTTTGCAAAGCTGATCTCGCGACGCGCAGGCCATGAACCACTGCAGTATTTAACGGGTATCGCGTACTTCCGACATTTAGAGATCGAAGTTGGCCCAGGTGTTTTAGTTCCACGTCCCGAGAGCGAATTGCTAGTTGATGCGGTGCTGACTCATATTACAAATTTGGAAATAGATGGCGAAATCTCGGTAATTGATTTAGGCGCAGGTTCAGGTGCGCTATCGCTTGCCATTGCTACTGAAGCGCCGCGTTCGCGCGTGATCGCAGTAGAAAAGAGCGTTGAGGCGATTGCATGGTTGAAGAAGAATGTGGCAAAGATTTCTGAAAATGTGCGCGTTGTCGAAGGCGATGTCGCAGATGTGCTGCCAGGCGTTAAATGTGACATCGTCATAGCCAATCCGCCCTATATTCCAGATAAGCAAGCCTTGCCGCGTGATGTAGCAGAACATGAACCACATATCGCGCTCTTTGGTGGAGCAACTGGTTTGGAACTTCCAAAGTTATTTATTGAAGCTGCAGCGCGTTTATTAAAGCGTGGGGGAGTCTTAGCAATCGAACACACCGAAGAACAAGGTGCGGCTATTGATGCGTTGCTATCTCGTGAATTCATTGACATCGCGCTGCATCAAGATTTAACTGGTCGTCCACGCTGGACATCTGCGGTTAGGAAATAAATGGCGCGCCACGAACTTTCACAAGGTGACTTGTCAGAACATGTCGCAACGGCGGTTACTGCGCTAAAAGATGGCTATGTGATCGTTGCTCCGATGGAGCACAGTTATGCGCTAATCGCCGATGCTTTCTTACATGATGCAGTACGTGCAATGCATGTATTGCGCGGAGATGCGTTAGGCGTTGCGGCACAAGTTGCAATTGCAAACCGCGATTCGATCGATGGAATAGCTCGCAATATTTCCGCCGAAGCGCGCCTGTTGATGCAGAATTTTTGGCCAGGGTTATTGTCGCTTAATCTAAAACCCCAAGCCGGCCTCAATTGGGATTTAGGCGATGGAAATAGCCTCGATCAGATCAGTGTGCGAATTCCGAATTCCGAATTTATCTTGGAAGTTCTCAAAAAATCTGGACCATTGGCAATTGCTAGCGCAGCTTTAGTTGGGAATCTTCCAATTAGCGATCCGGCAGATATTTCATATTTGGATTCAGATCTTGCTGCGGTTTTCGTGGCTGGGGTTCTGCCCAAAGGTGGGGCGAGCACCGTTATAGATCTCACAGGTATCCGCGCCCGCATTGTGCGTGATGGCGCAATCTCACTTAGCGAAATCACAGCGCTCGTACCTGATATTTCTCACCGTTAAGGCTTAGGCTTGCGCGCATGAGTTCAGAGACTTTTTATGGCCCCGATTTCGCACTGCTGAGTCAACAAGATCCCGATATCGCAGCGGTCTTACTTTCTGAGTTAAAGCGCCAGCAGACCAATTTGCAATTAATTGCATCTGAAAACTTTACTTCGCGAGCAGTTCTCGCAGCGCTCGGTTCCACGTTGTCTAATAAATATGCCGAGGGATATCCCGGAAAGCGTTATTACGGCGGCTGTGAAGAAGTTGATAAGGCAGAAGTTATTGCGATTGAACGCGCCAAAACTTTATTTGGTGCAGAGCATGCCAATGTTCAGCCGCATTCTGGTGCCAGCGCCAACGTTGCGGTCTATCAAGCATTTACCAAGCCTGGTGACACTGTTCTTGCGATGTCACTGCCACATGGTGGCCACTTAACACATGGATCACCAGTTAACTTCTCTGGCAAATGGTTTAACGTCGAGTCATATGGCGTGCGCCAAGATAACGAACTAATTGATTATGACGAGCTTCGCGATATTGCAGTTCGTACCAAACCAAAGATGATCTGTTCTGGCGCAACGGCCTATCCATCGCTAATTGACTTTGAAAAGGTGCGTGCGATTTGCGATGAAGTCGGTGCGATTATGTGGGTAGATGCCGCTCACTTCATTGGATTGGTAGCTGGTAAAGCAATTCCTTCTCCTGTTCCGCATGCAGATGTAGTCTCCTTTACAACGCATAAAGTTTTACGCGGACCACGTGGTGGCATGATCTTGACTAAGGCCGAACATGCAACTGCGATTGATAAAGC
>CAFBOU010000034.1_pt1 | contig 10143 bp, 9 predicted proteins | sample 7269551 | NCBI WGS metagenome assembly CAFBOU01 (sample SAMEA6814126, study PRJEB35770) | freshwater metagenome | biome: Freshwater; feature: Freshwater reservoir; material: water | place: Czech Republic | collected 2017-07-26 | depth 30m m
GCTGGCCACAAAACCAATTTGTGGATTGGCATCAGGAACTTTTATGGCACCGATAGAACGTAAATTGCCATCTTGCGGCAAGAATGGAATTGGTCCTTGGAAAGCAACTTGGCCAGTTGAGTCACGTACTGTGACGATAGGTGAGTATCCATTGGCTTGCAGATAAACTCGAGTATCCCCAAAAGTCAACGGGCTATTTACTTTCAGCGTCTTAACCTTCGATGTTTTCTCACCTGGATTAGTTACTCGTACAGTTGCGGTGTAATCCTGTGGCGCATTAGTTAGCGGATCGTACTTTGCTACGAAATCTATAACCTCGATTATAAAAGGCTGCAACGAATCTTCATGAACCAATTTTCCAAAAGAAAGAGTGTCGTAAGAAGTTGGAAGGCTGATAAACCGTTCACCTTTATTAACAATCGCTTCACCGCGCATTCCAAATAAAGATCCAACGCTAACTCCTACTAAAATTAATATGAGAGATAGATGAAAGAGTAAGTTCCCAGTCTCGCGTAAATAACCCTTTTCGGCAGATAAGGCGCTAGCTTCGGTGCGAACTCGAAAACGTTTCTTTTTAAACCATTCTCCGGCTCTTGCTAGCTCTTGACCGTTTCCTGAAAACTCTTGAAAAGATTCTAAGCGCGATAAGTTCCGAGGAGTCAGTGGTGGCAGGGCGCGCATCGCTTTAAAATGCTCAAAAGTTCGCGGAAGCACACAACCAATCAGCGAGATAAAGAGCAAGATATAGATTGCGCTAAACCACGGCGATGAATAAACCGAAAAACCCGAAAGGCGCTCAATCCAGCGGGCTAACTCAGGTTTATCAATAAAGTACTGGCGCACCGCCATGGGATTCTGGGTTCGCTGTGGAATTAAAGAACCTGGGATTGCTGCGACACCCAACATCATTAACAAGATCAAAGCGGTGCGCATACTTGTTAACTGGCGCCACATAAAACGTAGCAATCCAGTTGTGCCTAATTCAGGAAGCATTGCCTCATTAGTCATTAGATCACCGGCGCAAAATCTGTAATGAGTGATCGCAGTGACGCCATCAGATCAGTCCATAAACCAAGAAGTTGCGCGATACCAATAAGAATTAGGAGTGTCCCACCAATTTTGGTTATCAAATCTCCGCGCTTAGTTAAGAATTTACGCAGGCGCTCTGATTTATCTAAGTAAAGACCGGAAGCAATAAAGGGCGCACCTAAACCAATGCAATAACCAAATGAAAGAATCGCACCCCGTGCTGCGCTAGATTCTTGGAAAGCAAGTGTTTGAACGGTTGCCAGCGCTGGCCCAATACATGGAGTCCATCCGATTCCAAAGAGAAATCCTAAGAGCGGTGCACCAATGAGTCCTCCGTTTGTAGAAATTTTCGGCGATAGCGTTGGCATCATGGGAAAGCGCCCCATGAAGATCAAGCCAAGAAAGATCGTGATAACGCCTAGGAATCTGGTAATTGCTTCTTCATTTGTTGATATGTGTGCCCCGATCCCGCCAAAGAGCGCACCATAAGAAATAAATAAGACGCTAAATCCAAGAACGAAGAGAATTGAGCCAAGAAAGACCCGACCTTTCGCTTTGGAATAACCTGCTGCGAAGGATAAATAGCCAGGAACTAATGGCAATACACAAGGAGATAGGAAGGAAATCAATCCTGCGATTATTGCTATAGGAAAAGCGGCTAAGAGGAAACCACTAAAGAGTTGATCGACGAAGAAATCGGTCATTCGGCTTCAAGCTTTCGAATCAATTTACTTAATGAAGTAAGAGTTACTTCACCAGAAATACGTGCCGCAACATTGCCATTTTTATCAACTAATACCGTTGAAGGAATCGCGTTGGCAGGCAGGGTGCCTTTGAAGCCAATTAAAAGTGAGTCATCGATAAAGGTTGGATACGGCATAGATAACCGGCGAGCAAATGCTTCGGCATTTGCTGGATTGTCACGAGTCAATATCCCCATAAATTGCACTTCTGGATATTGTTTAGCGAGTTCAATAAGAGTTGGAATTTCAGCGCGACAAGGTGAGCACCAAGATGCCCAAACATTTACTACCGCAACCTGACCGGGCTTGAAGATAAAAGTTTTTCCACTTAGCGTCAGACCTGACAGAGTTGGTGCAGGATTTCGCTCTGAAACAGCGATGTTTGTGACTGCACCGCTACCCTCAATAAAACTTTCCTCTGGCGTTGAACTTCCGCCACCACAGCCAGTTAAAGTGATTACAGAAATTAACGCAAGCGCGAATAAGGAAATTGGCTTACGCATAAATTCAATTATTTCTTGGGAGGTAATAAATGTGCGGCTGGTTCAGAATAAGTCAGACCTGAAACCACACCAGCATCATCGAAATGGATGCTGGTAACAGAAGCCAATGTACATTCCCGCTTACGCGGATCGTGGAGCATCGAACGACCTTCAATCGCACTTCTGGTAATCCAGATTGGCAATTGATGTGAAACTACGATGGCATCTTTCCCATTGGCCGCTTTATTGGCTGCAAAAATTGCCGCGAGCATCCGGTTGATTTGTACTTCATAAGGCTCGCCCCAAGATGGTTTCCAAGGGTTGTACAAATGACGCCATGAACTTGGGTGTTTCAAAACTCCACTTCCGAGCTCAAAGCTTTTACCTTCAAATACATTCTCTGCTTCGATTAAACGATCATCGGTTGTAATTGCAATTCCATGTGCTTTCGCAATTGGCGCTGCCGTCTCTTGTGCACGTTGTAGTGGTGATACGTGTAATGCGCCTAAGTTAATTGATTTAGACCATTCGCCCAGAACTTGTGCCATCTCTTGCCCGCGATTAGAAAGGCGCCATCCAGGTTGGCGTCCATAGAGAATTTTCTCTGGATTCTCGACTTCACCGTGGCGTACTACGTGGACCGTTGAACTCATAGCGCTAAGCATAAAGCGTCCCGTGGCAAGGCAATATCGCGCTTAATCGCTAGGGTAGTGACATGTCACTCACACCAAGGCGTGCGGCTTTCTTCGATGTCGATAACACCTTGGTTCGGGGCTCAACTATTTACTTTCTTGGCCGAGGCATGTACCAACGGGGCTTTTTTACAAAGTCTGATATTTCGCGCTTTGTTTTAGCGAATCTGCGATTTCGATTAACGGGAACCGAAAAACAAGATGAGATAAACCGCTTTCAGAAATCAGCGCAAGATTTTATAGGTGGCCACAATGTCTCAGAAATAAGAGCAGTGGCCCAGGAAATTTATGATGAGTACGTTTCTCCTGCTTTATGGGAGGGAACAATAGAAATTGCACAACGTCACTTAAATGATGGAGTTGAAGTTTGGCTAGTAACTGCAGCACCTGAAGATATGGCAACTTTAATCGCTGAGCGTTTAGGATTTACGGGAGCCCTTGGAAGTAAAGCCGCAATAAAAGATGGTCACTACACCGGAGCCATGAACGGACCTTTATTACACGGTCGTGAAAAAGCAATGGCTATTCAAGAACTGGCTAAAGCAAATGGATTTGATTTAGAAACGTGTTTTGGATATTCCGATAGTCATAACGATTTACCACTTTTGCTAACTGTAGGAAATCCATCAGCAATTAACCCTGATGCAAAGTTGCGGATACGCGCCTTACAAGAGCGGTGGCCAATTCATGATTTCCGCCGGATGCGTTTCCTCAATCGATTACTCGGACCTATGGTCTCTCGAGTCGCTTGGCTGGGCACCAGACTTACTCCCCGCCGTAACTCCCGCTGAGTTAAAAAGCCAATTCGCGCAGCAACCTCACTTGCCAGTAATGTAGGCAAGTTATGGAAACGCGCTCCTTTGCAGATTACTTACGTACCTTGGATGACGCTGCCCTAATTTCACTCTTTACACATCGCCCAGATTTAGTAACTCCAGTACCTCCTGATATTGCATCCCTCGCAGTTCGTGCGACTTCTGCACCGAGTCTGGCAAGAGCAATAGATGCGCTAAATGCTTGGCAGCACCAAGTTTTGGAAGCATGTGCAGTTGTTGCAGAACCATTTACTGAAAAGAACATCACTGCACTCACAGATAAGGCTGCAGTCTTTGTAATCCCAGGTTTGATTGAACGCGGTTTAATTTACACAGGAAAAGATGGTCTTTATGTGCCAACCACAGTGCGTGAAGTTCTGGGCGGTGATATCGCTGGACTTGGCCCACAGTCAATGGCGAAGTTGAATTTAAAGTTGTTGGAAGAGGCTCCTCCGGCTGCAAAGAAAGCACTTGATGCCATGGTTTGGGGACCGCCACGAGGCACTGTCGCTGATGTCAAAAAACCCGGAGCTGGTGTTGCTTGGCTATTAGAAAATAACTTTGTTGTCGTTGCAAATTCTCATACCGTGTTGATGCCGCGCGAAGTTGCAATTCATTTGCGCGGCGGCAAGTTACATAAAGAACTTTCTATCCAATCACCAGAACTTATTGGCGATAAGCGTGATAACAAGAGCGTTCAACTCGCGGCGATTGCCAATATTTCAACGTTCTTACGATGGACTGAAGAGATCCTAAATTTCTGGGCTCAAGAACCTGCGGAGGCGCTGCGTTCTGGAGGCTTAGGCGTTCGTGATTTAAAAGTTATCTCAAACCACCTGGGCGTTGATTCAACTTGTGCAGCATTTGTGGCCGAGCTTGCTTACCTAGCCGGTCTATTAACTATCGATGCCGAAGATCATATTCTTCCAACAAGCCAATTTGATATTTGGTTAACCCAGACTTCATCGGCACGTTGGCAAACTCTTGTTTCGCAATGGCTGATTACTTCCCGGATGAGTGGATTAGTTGGCAAAGAAGAGTCAAAAAATGTGGCACCGCTTGGACCTGAATTAGATCGCGTAGCAGCTGCCCCAATTCGCAAGTTAACTCTGCGATTACTGTTGGAAAGTCAGGGATTCGCGCCAAAAATAGAATCTTTACTTTCCCTGGCTCAATGGAATACGCCAGCAAAACGAAGTGGTGGAATATCCAGCGAGTACATAGCCTGGAACCTACGTGAAGCGGAATGGCTTGGTATTACTGGGCAAGGAGCAATTTCAAAGTATGGAGTTGGTTTACTTGAAGGAAGAGATTTAATCGAGATTGATGAAGATCTTCCAAAAACCGTTGATCACATTCTTATTCAGAGCGACCACACTGCAATTGCACCCGGTCCGCTGGAGCATGAAATTGCTCAAGAACTAGCAATTCTTGCTGAAATCGAAAGTCGCGGTGGCGCAACCGTATATCGATTTAGCGAAGCAACTATCCGCCGCGGTTTAGATCATGGACGCACTGGGGATGAGATAAAAGCATTCTTAAAGAAAACTTCAAAAACTCCAATGCCACAGCCGCTGGAATATTTAATTGCTGATGTTGCCAAGAAGCATGGCAAGTTACGAGTTGGAAATACCTCAGCATTTATTAGATGTGAAGATCCAGCGCTGATCGCTCAAATCATCAGCGATAAGCGATTGGAAATGTTATCGCTCAGGCAGATATCACCAGAAGTATTAATCTGCCAACATGATGCAGCCGATGCCATGTCTATCTTGCGCAGCTTTGGATATTTACCTGCAGGCGAAGATTCGCAAGGAGCTTTACTTAGCGGACCACGGATTCAACGTGCAAAAGGAAAACCTCGTCCACCAAGAATAATTGGTGAATTCGATCGTCCTGATGAGTTGCAGTTAGAAGCGGCGCTGCGTGCGCTGAGAACTGGTGAAAAATCTAGCCATCGCCAAAGTACTTTACGAAATATTGCATCAAATGCACTTGGATCTCTGCCACGTACAACCGCTAACGAAACTTTAGATATTTTGGCTGACTATCTGCAAAATCAACCGGCTACATCGCTATCCATTGGTTACGCCGATAACAATGGCCTAGTTTCACATCGCATCATCGATCCGTTAAAACTCTCCGCCGGTTCGCTAATTGCGCGTGACCATGCCACTGGTGAGGTACAAACCTTTAGAATTGCGCGCATAACTGGGGTGGCGGCTATATGACAAGCACGAATGAGGCGAAATACGGCAGACTTGACCCTATGTTGGCTGCGATTGAAGCTTTGGTGCGATGTGAATCGCCAACTGAAGATATTGCTGCCTGCCAGAACGTCGTGCGTTTAGCTAGCGATATTGCAACTCGAGTTCTTGGAACGCCCGCGCAAATAAAAGAGATTAAGGGACGTCCCGTTTTTTGGTGGGGAGCGAGTCAACCAGAAGTTCTCTTACTTGCTCATCTAGATACAGTTTGGCCACATGGTTCTTACCAACCGCTTTGGGAAGTGAATGGCGATGTAGTTCGCGGACCAGGAGTCTTCGATATGAAGGCGGGTTTTGTGCAAGCTTTATTCGCACTTAAAGATATCTCGGGAGTTGCAGATCGCGTTGCACTTGTAGCAACAACTGATGAAGAGACTGGTTCTTTTGCATCACGAGAATTAATTATGGAATTATCTGCTGCTGCGAAAGCGGTCTTGGTTTTAGAATCATCGCTAGACGGCAAAGTTAAGACTGGCCGCAAAGGTACTGCGATGTACAAAATAAATGTGCATGGACTAGCTTCACATGCAGGACTAGAACCTGAAAAAGGTGTCAATGCGACTGTTGAAATTGCACACGTTATTCTGCAACTTGCAGCCCTAGAAAATAAAGAACATGGCACAACAGTGGTTCCGACTTTATTGAAATCTGGCAATAGCGCAAATACGGTTCCAGATCTCGCAGTATTAGAAATTGATGCTCGATCTTTTGCACAAGCTGAGCTAGAGCGTGTACATGTCGCAATTAATTCTTTAAAGGCAAGCATTCCTGGTGCACGCCTTGAAATCACAGGTGGTCTAAATCGCCCACCGATGCAGCCTGCATCAACAAAAGCGCTCTATGAAAAGTTTGAATCTGTTGCAAAGTCCCTTGGCTTAGCTCCAATTGGTTGCGCTGAAGTCGGTGGCGCAAGCGATGGAAACTTTGCGGCAGCGGCAGGTGCGCAAGTTCTAGATGGTTTGGGTGCAATTGGTGGCGGTGCGCACGCGCCCAGCGAATGGCTTAGCTTGAAATCAATTGAAGATCGCAGCGCATTGCTACACGCTTTCATTAAAGATTTATTGAAATGAGCGAAGGTCCGCTAATTGTCCAGAGCGATAAAACGCTTCTGCTAGATATTGATCATCCTCTTTCTACTGAATGTCGTCGCGCGATTGCGCCATTTGCTGAACTCGAACGTTCGCCAGAACATATCCATACATATCGACTAACCAACCTTGGTTTATGGAATGCTCGCGCCGCCGGACATGATGCGGAGCTAGTGATTGATACTTTAATCAAGTACTCCCGCTATGCCGTGCCACATTCACTCCTTGTAGATGTTGCCGAAACTATGTCGCGTTATGGACGTTTGCGCCTAGAAGCTGATCCAGTTCACGGTCTGATCTTGATCACAACAGATGTCGGTGTATTAGAAGAAGTCATTCGCGCAAAGAAGATTGCTCCACTTTTGGGCGTACGGATAGATCCTGAAACTATTGCGGTTCACCCCAGCCAACGTGGTGCGATAAAACAATCACTGTTGCGACTTGGTTGGCCAGCTGAAGATTTTGCTGGATATGTTGATGGCCAAGCTCATGAAATAGCACTTAAGCAGAACGACTGGAAGATCCGCCCTTATCAAGAGCTAGCTGCAGAAGGTTTTTGGCATGGTGGTTCAGGAGTTGTTGTTCTCCCTTGCGGTGCAGGAAAAACAATTGTGGGAGCTGCAGCCATGGCACATGCCAAGGCAACAACTTTAATCTTGGTAACTAACACAGTGGCTGCGCGGCAATGGCGTGAAGAGTTACTGCGCCGAACAACTTTAAATGAAGATGAGATTGGTGAATATTCTGGAGCGAAGAAGGAAATTCGCCCAGTGACAATCGCGACTTATCAAGTAATGACCAAGAAGAAAAATGGCGTTTACTCACACTTAGATTTATTTGATACTCACGATTGGGGGTTGATTATTTATGACGAAGTGCACCTTCTGCCTGCACCGATCTTCCGCTTTACCGCTGATATTCAATCCCGCCGCCGTTTAGGTCTAACCGCGACCTTAGTTCGCGAAGACGGTATGGAAGGCGAAGTATTTTCACTCATTGGCCCAAAGCGCTTTGACGTCCCATGGAAAGAGATTGAAGCACAGGGTTATATAGCCCCTGCTGAATGTATTGAAGTTCGCGTCAATTTAACTGAAGCAGAACGACTTTCATATGCAACTGCTGAACCAGAAGAGAGATATCGCTACTGCGCAACAACCAGAACCAAGCGCAATGTTGTCGAAAAACTTGTAGATCTTCACGCAGGAGAGCAAATTCTTGTAATTGGCCAATACATCGATCAGTTAGATGATTTATCTGAAACTTTAGGCGTACCTGTGATTAAAGGTGAGACACCAATTAAAGAACGCGAAAGGTTATTTGCCGCTTTCCGTACTGGAGAAATAACCTGCTTAGTCGTCTCAAAGGTTGCGAACTTTTCGATTGATCTTCCAGAAGCAACGATTGCTATTCAAGTTTCAGGTGCGTTTGGCTCACGCCAAGAAGAAGCGCAGAGACTTGGCCGCATCGTTAGGCCAAAGGCTGATGGCCGCGGGGCAAAGTTTTATTCAGTTGTATCACGCGACACTATTGATCAAGATTTTGCACAGAATCGCCAGCGCTTCTTGGCTGAGCAAGGATATTCGTATCGAATTATCGATGCTGACGATGTTTTTCAAGGGAAGATTTAAATCTTTCTGGATCGACCTTATAAAAGTCGTGATGCTCTCCATCTATATGTATGACCGGAACTTCATGTCCGTACAACTTTTCTAGCTCCTGGTCACCGTCAATTAAGACAACATCAATATCAAAATCTAATTCCTGTTTAATCTGCGTCAGAGTAGATTCGGCAACTTCGCAGAGATGGCAGCCTCGACGCGAATAAATTGTTATTAAATTTCTCATTTTTTCTTATTTGTTTTTGATGTAAAAGCTCGGTCCATCAGCTCTTGAATAACTAAGGTCGCATCTCCCTTGGCGCGATAGAGATTTTCTTCTGCGCTCTTTAAAAGAGTTTCTGCAGTTGTTTTAGTGACAGTGCCAACTAATGGACCATACTTCTTTGAGAAAATCGTGTGAGCCAACTGCCCGATTGCACTTGCTAACTCTCCGCGCGCTTCATCTAAAGTCGCTTCGGGTCTGGCTGAAGTAGAAGAAAAGATAAGTACAGGTGCGCGCTCAGATTTCATTCGAGCAATTACCTGACTCAAATCGCTATTGGCGCTTTCGGGGGACATGGAGACATTCTTGCATCCTGATACCGTTAGGCGCTATGGCGAGGAAAAATTTGAGATTTCTGAAGCGATCCTTCGCCATAACCTTATCTTTTACGATTTTTGTAACGGGTTTCACAACTCCTGCTTCAGCAAAATCTCAAGTCTTAGTTCGTGCTGCGACGCATTGGGGCAATGTATATGCCGGACCTGCGACTACTAGCCAACAATCTCCGAAGCCAAAGGTTGCTTACCTCGAGAAGAAAGCTAAGTTCATTGTTAAATACAATAATTTTCCCGAGTGGACAAAGGTGCAAGTTCAAGCAGCAATTGATGTTTGGGCAGAGAATTTTGAATCTAAGGTACCAATTTACGTTGAAGCAACTTGGGGTAGATCTTCCTCGTTTAGCGTTTTAGGCAGCGCTCGACCGGGAAGTTATTTTGCCAATTTTTCAGGAGCGCCCGATCCCAGCCTCTGGTATCCATCTGCTCTGGCAAATGCTTTGGCCGGTAAAGATTTAGATGGCGATAACCCAGAAATTATCATCACTGTAAATTCATTAGCTAGTTGGTTCAGAGGTAATGGCTCCGGCCCAAGTAAAACTGAATACGATCTGCAATCAGTAATTCTCCATGAGATGGCACATGGATTGGGATTCTTATCTACTGATAGTTACGATGATTTCTTTGGCTACGGATCAATCGATCAACCAACTCCTTATGATGCATATGTTCAAACTGGAGACGGACGTAGGCTCTCTGACTTTCCTTCACCATCACTTGAACTTGGTGAAGCGTTAACCTCAAAATTAGTTTGGTCCGGCACTCAAGGAATTGCTGCAAATGGAGGGGTTAAACCTCTGCTGTATTCACC
>CAFBOU010000037.1_pt1 | contig 9793 bp, 6 predicted proteins | sample 7269551 | NCBI WGS metagenome assembly CAFBOU01 (sample SAMEA6814126, study PRJEB35770) | freshwater metagenome | biome: Freshwater; feature: Freshwater reservoir; material: water | place: Czech Republic | collected 2017-07-26 | depth 30m m
CGAAGAAGGTATTGAAAAGTCGGCACAAGTTGCCGGAATTTGGCACTTTCAGGGACAAGTGCAGAGCCGGAAATTGCGCGATATTGCAAGTTGGGCAACTTTTATCCACTCGATTGATTCGTCAGATCATGCCGAGAAGTTATCGCGAATCTGCGCTGAACTAGATAAAGAAATTTCGATCTTTCTGCAATTATCCTTAGATGGCGCAGTTGGTCGTGGGGGAGTCGCAGCTTCAGGAGTAATCGCACTTGCTGAAAAGGTCTCCGATCTGCCAAATATCAAATTGGCTGGGTTGATGTGTGTTCCCCCAGTTACTTATGAGCATCAGCGCGCTTTCTCAGAAATTGCCAAGATCCATCAAGGATTTATCGCCAGCTTTCCGACAGCGAATTTGCTCTCTGCCGGGATGAGTTCTGATTTTGAAGTAGCGATTGCCCATGGCGCGACACATATACGTGTAGGTAGCCAAATCCTCGGCTCTCGCCCGTATCACCCGTAACCTTTACCTATGTCAGCACTCAACAAAATGATGGGCTATCTCGGTCTCGTAGATACCGATGAAGAAGCTCAAGGCGAAGCAACTCCAGTCCGCGCAGAACGTTCATCTCGCGAAGTAGCGCGACCAATGCGCGATCGTGCGGGAGTAACCGTTGTCGGTTCGACAATTGGAGTAGCGCCTTCAACGCAACCAGAAGCGAATTATCACATCATCACTTTGCAGCCACGTTCTTACAGTGAAGCGCGCAAAATGGGTGAGCACTACCGTGAAGGAAATCCAGTCATCATTAATCTTGATGATATGGAAGAGTCTGAGCGCAAGCGCCTAGTCGACTTTGCCAGCGGATTGGTATTTGGACTTCATGGTCGCATCGAACGCGTTAGCCATAAAGTATTTCTTCTCTCACCTGCCAATGTAAATGTGAGCAGCGAAGATAAGACTGCAGCAGCGCAAGCTAGCTTCTTCAACCAGTCATAATTTCTAGAGAATTACTTAACTCTCGATGATCTCCAACCTTTTATTAACGATACTCGACCTATTTAAGTACGCTCTATTTATCCGCCTCATCATCGATTACGTGCGAATCTTTGCGCGAAATTGGCGTCCGAATTCTTTCTTGATCGCCTTCTTCGAATTTATTTATTCGGTCACCGATCCACCGATGAAATTCGTTGGACGCTTCGTGCCCCCACTTCGCTTAGGTGGAGTATCGCTGGATCTCTCTTTTATCGTTCTGCTCATTGCAATTAGCCTGCTAAAAGGCATAGTCGTAGTTCTGCTTTAAGAAATTTAAGCGATTTAAGCTTTAACCAATACTGCACTGATCTGAAGTTCGTTATCCCCAGCAGGCAAGCTCTGATCATAGATAAATTCCAAAGCTAGAACTTCATCGCTGATATGCGCTATTGAATGATTGATAGCTCCAACGATTGCGGGATCGGCGTTCCATCTAACTTTAATGCGATCTGATATCTCAAAGCCATCACCTTTACGACGCTCTTGAATATAGCGAATTACTTCACGCACATTGCCGGCATCTATCAGCGATTGGCTCAGCGCTAAATCAAGGGCTACGGACTCACCTTCGTGGCTAGCGACCATCCAGCCGCTCTTTGGAACTTCGGTAATAACTAAATCGCCTAGTTCGATCTCCCATTTAGCAACCTTGGTTACACCAGATGTGCGCAGTGTCTTTACCAGCGCTGTTGCATCGGTATCTGCAATTGCCTTAGAAATCTCTTGAACCTCTTTGCCATATTTTGCACCTAGAGATTTGAAATTGGCTTTGACTGAGATATTTACTAAGTCACCATCGGCATCTGCGATATCTGCCAAGTCAATTACATTTAATTCATCGGCGATCTGTTCGCGCATATCAATTGGTAACTTCGCCCATCCCGGTGCTGAAATCAGTGCGCGCTGCAGTGGCTGGCGGATCTTAATTGCAGATTCGGCGCGGGCGGCACGGCCAAGTTCGACGACGCGGCGAGTCATAGCGACCTGAGTATTTAGTTCTACGTTGATTAGTTTCTTCTCGGCGACTGGGAAATCAGTTAAGTGAACTGAATCAGCAGCAGAAGCATCTGCCGGTTTTACAACCTCTTGCCAAACATGTTCGGTGATAAATGGAACCATCGGCGACAGAAGCTGGGTAAGAGTTAAGAGACATTCATGCAGGGTTCCAAGCGCCGCTAAATCGCCATCCCAGAAACGGCGTCGTGAACGACGCACATACCAATTAGATAAGTCATCGATAAAACGGGCTAGCGCTTTACCAGCAGTTTGAGAATCAAATTCTGAATATGCCGCATCGACTTCGACGATTAAAGAATTTAACTCGCTGAGGATCCAGTGATCCATCATGGAGCGATCTTTTACCGCTGGTATTTGAGAGATATCAAAGTTTGAAGATTGCGCATATAAAGTGTGGAAAGAGATGGTGTTCCAGTAAGTAAGCAATGTCTTTCGTACAACATCGCTGATTGCATCGTGGCCGACGCGACGAGCAGACCAAGGAGAACCGGCAGCCAACATGTACCAACGCACCGCATCTGCGCCATGCTGATCCATCAAGGCGATAGGTTCAATCACATTTCCCAAATGCTTGCTCATCTTGCGACCATCTTTATCCAAGATATGTCCTAGACAGAGCACGCTCTTGTAAGAAGATTGATCAAAAACCAAAGTACCGATCGTCATTAAGGTGTAGAACCAGCCGCGAGTTTGATCAATTGCTTCGCAGATAAAGTCTGCTGGGTATGCGGCCTTGAATTTCTCAACCGATCCAGCTTTATGTGGGTATCCCCACTGTGCAAATGGCATCGCACCAGAGTCATACCAACAATCGATTACTTCTGGAACACGGACCATCTCTTTGCCACATGTTGCACATGGGAATTTAATGTCATCAACAAATGGGCGGTGTGGGTCTAAATTGGAGAGTTCTTTGCCGGCAAGGTCGCCGAGTTCTTTCAGTGAATCAACGCAGACCTCATGCTTTTCTTCACATCGCCAGATCGGCAGGGGAGTGCCCCAATATCTATTTCGAGATAGCGCCCAGTCAATATTGTTATTTAGCCAATCGCCATAACGCCCGGTTTTAATCGTTTCGGGGTGCCAATCTGTCTGGTTATTTTCGCGGATTAGCTCATCTTTAATAGATGTTGTTCGGATATACCAAGATGGTTGCGCATAATAAATAAGGGCAGTGTGGCATCTCCAGCAATGCGGATAAGGGTGCTCATACGGTTGATGCTTGTAAAGAACTCCACGAGATTTCAACTCTTTTACTAAAGTTTTATCGGCATCTTTAAAGAAGAGGCCTCCAACTAGTGGCACTTCGTTCAAGAATGTTCCATTAGGTGCAATTGGATTAACAACGGGCAGCCCATAAGCGCGGCAAACTGCGAGGTCATCAGCGCCAAAGGCTGGTGATTGATGGACAAGACCGGTTCCATCTTCGGTAGTTACATAGTTTGCAAGAACAACAAAGTGAGAATCTGGAATCTCGATCAGATCTAATGGGCGCTTATAGGTTATGCGCTCTAGATCCTTACCTTTTATAGTCTTTAAGATCTTCACATCACCAGAGAGCGCTGAAATCAGCGGCTCGGCAACGACTAAAACTTCGCGGCTTTCTTCAACGCTAACTTCAGCGACTACGTAATCAACATCTGGATTAACAGCAATTGCGGTATTTGAAACTAGGGTCCAAGGAGTAGTCGTCCAAACCAATAGCGCCGCGCCAAGATCAGCGAGTTCACCTGAAGTAATTGGAAAGCGAACATAAACAGATGGATCAGTAACTGTCTCGTAACCTTGCGCTAATTCGTGATCAGAGAGCCCAGTTCCACATCGCGGGCAATATGGAGCAACGCGATGATCTTGAACCAAGAGACCTTTCTTCCAGATCTCTTTTAAACTCCACCAAACGCTTTCTACATATTCCGGAGCCATCGTCCAATAGGCCTGATCAAAATCAACCCAGAAGCCCATTCGATTTGTCATAGTCGTAAATGCGCCGACATGGCGAGTAACTGAATCGCGGCACTTATCGTTAAAGGCGGCGATTCCATATTTTTCGATATCGCCCTTGCCGGTAAAACCTAACTCTTTCTCAACTGCAATCTCAACTGGAAGTCCATGACAATCCCAACCAGCTTTGCGCGTTACATACTTACCCTTCATCGTTTGGTAGCGAGGAAAGACATCTTTAAAGACTCGCGCTTCAATGTGGTGGGTACCGGGCATGCCATTTGCAGTTGGCGGACCTTCGTAGAAAGTCCAAGGCTCTCCGCTCTGACGAGCTTCGGTACTGGCTTCAAAAATTGAGTGTTGGCGCCAGAAATCCAAGATCGAACGCTCCATGGCGGGGAGATCGATTTGCGCTGGTACTGGGCGAATTGTCATAAGGGGGAGAGTCTAACGCCCGCTGGTCTTGGAGATAGCGCAGGCAAGTGCGGAGTATTTATCTAGTAATTAGGTAAGAAATTGCAGTTGCGTTGAGTGGCAAAGTTGGTCTTAGCGGTAAAAGAGCATAGGGTGCGCGGCGTGCCAGCAAAAAAGAAAACAGTAGCCAAGAAGGCAGTTGCCAAGAAGAGCCCTGCAAAAAAAGGGGCTAAGCCAGTAGCTAAGAAAGCACCGGCTAAAAAGGTTGCAAAGAAAGTTGTGAAGAAGGCTCCAGCAAAGAAAGCTCCGGTAAAGAAAGTTGCCAAGAAGGCTCCGGCCAAAAAGGCTCCAGCCAAGAAAGCTCCGGGTCGCCCGTTCCCTTCAAAAGTTGGCAAGACCACTCTTACCGTTGATGAGAAATCGCAGACAGTTAGCGTTGCAACAGTCGTTGCACCAGTTACAACCCCTGTAATTGAAGAACGTCGACTAGTAATGCCCCCACCTCCACGCCCAGTTAAGAGCGGCAAGAAAGTTGCTCCGCTTAAACCAATTAAAGCTGCGCCGACTCCAGTTATTGCTAGTGAGGGTGAAGCGCCATGGACTGCGGCAGAGTTAAAAGCGATTCGTACCGAGATTTCTAAAGATTTAGCCCGTCTCCAGCAAGAACTCGCTGTGGTCGAAGCCGAGATGGATGAGTTGATTTCAGAATCAGGCGAAGGCGCCGGCGATGATCAAGCAGATTCTGGAACTAAAACATTTGAACGCGAACACGAGATGTCACTTGTTATAAATGCGCGCGATATGGTTTTGCAGACAGAGCGCGCTTTAGATCGCATAGACAGTAAGACTTATGGAAATTGTGAAGAATGTGGCAACGCAATAGGCAAGGCGCGCTTGCAAGTATTTCCTCGCGCAACTCTCTGCATGATCTGCAAGCAGAAGGAAGAGCGGCGCTAGAGTGCGCCTTTTTTCTACACACTGGAAAAGACTTTATACGATCGCGTGGGCGATCTGGCTCTTGGATTTTGCAACAAAGAGTTGGGCACTTAATTCACTTGATTCACGGAACCCAGTTAAATTAATTGGGAATCTCCTCCAATTAACCCTCCTTAAGAACTCTGGCGCAGCCTTCAGTATGGCGCAGGGGGCCACGATTGTTTTTACTCTCTTCGCAATTTCTGTTGTGGCTGCGATTGGATACTTTGCACCAAAGATAACTTCCATGGGATGGTCGGTAGTTCTAGGTCTTGCCTTAGGTGGAATCCTCGGGAATCTCACCGATCGCATCTTTCGCAGTCCAGGATTCTTCACCGGTCATGTAATTGACTGGATTCAACTGCCACATTGGCCGGTTTTTAACTTGGCAGATAGCGCTATTGTGGTTGCAGCATCAATTGCAGTAATACTTTCAATCCGAAATATCTCACCGATGGGGGCTTAAATGTCACGCGAATCTCGCACATTAAGTGTTCCTGAAGGCGTAGCTGGAGAACGTATAGATAGCGCTCTTACTCGCGTCCTTGGTTTATCTCGAACAACTATCGTTCGTTTGCTCGAAGATGGCGATATTCGCACGAGTGGACGCCCAATGGCGAAATCAGAACGAGTAACAAGCGGACAATTAATAGATGTTTTAATGCCAGAACCGCTTAACCAAGAACCAATTCCGTTAACGCCGCTCGATGGCCTGCGAGTTGTTTACGATGATGAAGATATTATCGTTGTAGATAAACCAGTCGGATGTGCAGCTCATCCAAGTCCAGGCTGGATGGGGCCAACAGTTGTCGGTGCATTGACTGCAGCTGGTTACACAATCTCAACTTCAGGTCCGGCCGAACGGGCTGGAATAGTCCATCGCCTAGATGTCGGCACAAGTGGGTTGATGATCGTTGCTAAATCTGATCGCGCGTATAAAACGCTAAAAGATGCATTTCGCGATCATGAAGTTGAAAAAATTTATCACGCGCTGGTGCAAGGACACATGGATCCAGTTACCGGAACTATTGATGCGCCAATCGATCGCCATCCCAAAGAAGATCATCGCTTCGCCGTTATTGCCGAAGGTAAAGAGAGCATCACACATTACGAAGTTATCGAATTTTATAGATCTGTCTCGCTCGTCAAAGTTGAACTCGAAACCGGCCGCACCCATCAAATTCGTGTCCACTTCTCGGCCTTAAATCATCCACTTGTTGGCGATACAACTTACGGCGCAGATCCCGTGCTTGGTAAATCTCTAAAGATGTCCCGACCTTGGCTACATGCTCTCGAACTTCGCTTCGCCCACCCCGTTACTAAGGAGCCATTGGTTTTCAACGCTCCCTATGCACCTGACCTTCAGACTTGCTTGACCTTGCTCTCCGATGCGGTTCTGCCTTAATTGATATCCAGCGACTAATATTCAACAACTGTGACAACTGCGAACCCAACACCTGTGAGTAAAAAAGACTCTTTCGTGCATCTGCATGTTCACACCGAATATTCGATGCTCGATGGCGCAGCGCGTGTTGGCGATTTAGTTGAAGAAGTAGCGCGCCTAGAAATGCCGGCGATCGCCATGACCGATCACGGAAATGTCTTCGGTGCATTTGATTTCTATAAACAAGCTACTAAAGCTGGCGTAAAACCAATTATTGGAATTGAAGCCTATGTCGCGCCAGAATCGCGTTTTGAAAAGAAACGCGTGCAATGGGCAAGTGGCGGCGATGATGATGTTTCTGGTGGCGGTGCTTACACGCACATGACAATTCTTGCTGAAAATAACCACGGATTAAAGAATCTATTTCGTCTCTCATCTCTTGCTTCACTCGAAGGTTATTACTACAAGCCACGAATGGATCGGGAATTGCTTTCGCAATATGCCGATGGATTGATCGCGACTACGGGCTGTCCAGGTGGAGAAATTCAGACACGACTGCGTATGGGCAATTACAAAGAAGCGATGCGCGCGGCGAGTGATTACCGAGATATTTTCGGCGCCAACAATTTCTTTTTAGAATTGATGGACCACGGAATTGATGTGGAAACACGCGTTAAAGAAGATCTTCTTAAATTAGGACGCGAACTCAAGCTGCCACTCCTTGCTACCAATGACCTTCACTACACACGACATGCCGATGCGCCCGCGCACGAGGCTCTGCTCTGCGTGCAATCGGGATCAACGTTGGCAGATCCAAAGCGTTTTAAATTTGATAACGACGAATTTTATTTAAAGACGCCTTCACAGATGCGCGAGATTTTTCGCGATATCCCAGAAGCTTGCGATAACACTTTGCTGATAGCCGAACGCTGTAACGTTAAATTGCGTGAAGGTGAAAACTTGATGCCTGCTTTTGCAGTTCCATCTGGAGAAAGTGAAGATAGTTGGCTACGTAAAGAGGCAGAGCGTGGCCTGCTCGCAAAATTTGGTGATCATTTAACTGATCAATATAAGGAAAGGTTAAATTACGAATTAGGCGTAATGCTCAAGATGGGTTTTCCGGGTTACTTCCTTGTTGTTGCAGACCTGGTAGCCCATGCGAAGAAAGTTGGAATCCGCGTTGGGCCAGGTCGCGGATCTGCGGCAGGATCCTTGGTCGCATATGTACTAGGAATTACTGGGCTAGATCCAATCGAACACGGCCTCTTATTCGAACGCTTCCTAAATCCAGAACGTATCTCAATGCCCGATATCGATCTGGACTTCGATGAACGTCGTCGCAGCGAGATGATCAAATATGCAACAGAGAAATATGGTGAAGACCGCGTTGCGCAGATCATTACCTACGGAACTATTAAATCTAAACAATCCATTAAAGATGCAACTCGGGTACTTGGTTATCCATATGTAATCGGTGAGAAATTAACTAAAGCACTGCCGCCATCTGTTATGGGTAAAGATATTTCACTCTCTGGCGTCTTTGACTCGAAAGATCCGCGTTACGGCGAAGCCGGAGAATTCCGTGAACTTTATAACTCTGACCCCGACTCAATGAAAGTTGTGGATTTAGCGAAAGGCTTAGAAGGACTCAAGCGCCAATGGGGAGTTCATGCTGCTGGTGTGATCCTCTCGCGCGAACCGCTTTTAGATGTAATCCCAATCCATCGTCGTGAAGCAGATGGCGCGATAATTACCCAATTTGATATGGGCGCTTGCGAATCAACTGGCTTGCTTAAGATGGATTTCTTAGGCCTACGCAACTTATCGGTTTTAGATGATGCGTTAATCAACATCAAAGAGAATAAAGGAGTTGATGTAGTTCTAGAAGATCTCCCTCTTGCTGATCAGAAGACTTTTGAGCTCTTATCACGTGGAGATACCTTGGGCGTTTTCCAGCTCGATGGTGGGCCTATGCGCGCGCTCTTACGCAGCATGTCACCAGATTCATTTGCAGATATTTCCGCGGTGATCGCCCTATATCGCCCTGGTCCTATGGGTGAAAATGCGCACAATAACTATGCCGATCGCAAGAACGGTCGCAAACCAGTTGAACCAATCCATCCCGAGCTTTCAGAAGTCTTGCAAGAAATTCTCGGTGATACCTACGGCTTAATTGTTTATCAAGAACAAGTTATGGCGATCGCTCAAAAGGTTGCTGGTTTCTCTCTGGGTCGTGCGGATTTATTACGTAAGGCGATGGGTAAAAAGAATAAAGAGATTCTCGACAAAGAGTATGTGCCATTTGAAGCGGGCATGAAAGAGAATGGTTTCTCAACCGCAGCGATCAAACGCCTTTGGGATGTTCTGATTCCGTTCTCGGATTACGCCTTTAACCGCGCACACAGCGCCGGATATGGAGTTGTATCTTTCTGGACCGCGTACTTAAAGGCTAACTATCCAACTGAATATATGGCAGCGCTCTTAACTAGCGTTCGTGATGATAAAGATAAATCTGCCTTATATCTCTCGGAATGTCGCCGCATGGGAATCAAGGTTCTGCCACCTGATGTAAATGAATCCAATGCCGAATACACCCCGCGCGGTAACGATATTCGCTTTGGCTTGGCCGCGATTCGAAATGTTGGAGAAGGTGTGGTTGCTTCGATAAAAGCTGCTCGCACCGCTAAAGGTGCGTTCACATCTTTCGGAGATTTTCTTGCAAAAGTTGATGCGCAAGTCTGCAATAAGAAGACGATTGAATCTTTGATTAAGGGTGGGGCTTTTGATTCGCTGCAACATCCGCGTAAAGGTTTGATGTCTATTCACCTGGAAGCAATCGACTCCGTTATTGAAACAAAGCGAGCTGAGGCGATCGGACAATTTGATTTATTTGGCGGAGAATCCATGACCCAGGTCGCGGGACTCGATATAGAAATTCCCACCTTTGAATGGGATAAGACAACGCTTCTGACATTCGAGCGCGAAATGCTTGGGCTCTATGTTTCTGATCATCCTCTGCTCGGTGTCGAACATATCTTGCGTTCGAA
>CAFBOU010000038.1_pt1 | contig 9779 bp, 7 predicted proteins | sample 7269551 | NCBI WGS metagenome assembly CAFBOU01 (sample SAMEA6814126, study PRJEB35770) | freshwater metagenome | biome: Freshwater; feature: Freshwater reservoir; material: water | place: Czech Republic | collected 2017-07-26 | depth 30m m
TGCGCCAACAAGAGCCGCAACTGCGCCAGGGGATGCTTTGCGGCCACTATCTAAAAATAAATCTTTTACAAATGCTTCTTTCTCCGCCTCTTTCTTTAAAGGCTCGCAGGCGATAATTTCTGGTTTAACTTTCTTAATCGCATCGAGCAACGCTTTACCTTTTACGCCACCCTTATGAACAAATACCACGGTGGTGAGTCCATCTGGTTCAGCCAAATATTTGGTTACTTCATCTTTGGCATCTTCGGGAAGATCCTGCAGATCTTTAATGATCAGTGCGCGGCGCTCGGAAAATAGCGAAGGAGCCAAGGCATCGGAAATATCACCAAGCAAAGCATCGGCTGCGAAGATCGTGGTGATTTCCGCGCTTTCATCTTTTAATTGCGCAGTTAACTTAGCTAAAGCGCGATCGGCTAGCGCTGCTTCCCCACCCAAGATGAGATAAAACGGATTCACGTCTTACTCCCATCTAATAAAATTAAAGCGGCCTTTACTGGTTCTAACCTTTAAGCGATGTCGGTGCGCTGCGATCGCAATCGCCCCATCAACATCTGTACGCAGTACTTTAGCGCTTACCTGCGTCAATAGCGTTAAAGTCTTGGCGGCGGGATGGCCATAACTATTGCCCGCACCGACGCTAATGACGGCAACTTGTGGGCCTAGCGCTCGAGTAAAACTCTCATCTTGATATGCAGACCCGTGATGACAGACTTTATAAATATCAACTTCTCTTAACTCAGATGCGATCACTGCTTGAGTCAGCGGCTCCATATCACCGCCGGCAAAGAGTGAGAAATCTGGCGTATCAATACGCACTGCGATACTGGAATTATTTGGATCGTATTCCCCGTTATCGGGCCACAAAACTTTAATTTTGGCGTTACCGATTTGTGCGCTGGTTCCACGTTTCACGCTCTCAAACCAAGTTGCACCAACTTTGCGACCTTTAACTGCGCCAGATAAACCGGCGATATGGTCGGCATGACCGTGCGTCAGAATCAACAGTGGAATCTCACGGATAGATAAATGTTTTAGGCAACGATCAATCGCTTCTGGATCAGGGCCGGTATCAATCACAATCGCACGATGGTTACCTAAGTTAATTGCCGCCCCATCGCCTTGTCCGATATCGCAATTTGCAAATTGCCAATCACCGCCGGGAAAACGCTGCAAGTAACTCAGCGAAAGTACGATCAACACGCTAACAATGACTAATTTGCGCGGCAGAAGAAAGATAAGCGCAATCGCGATAATCGCGACTACAAACCCCAACAGACCTTTACCAATTGTCAGGACGCGAAAGCCGGCTGCCCAATCCGCAACGCTGGCAACCCACCAAGCAAGTGGTTTCACGCAAGTTACTAGAAGCGATGAAATCACAGGAGCAAGCGGCGATATCAACGCTGCGATAAATCCGACGACGGTAATCGGTGCAACCGCTGGCGCTGCAAAAAGGTTTGCCACGATACTCATCGGAGACAGGTATCCCGCTATCGCAACAATTACTGGCGCACAAAAAACCATCGCCGCAATTGGTGGCGCAATCGCTTGGGCGATCACATTTGGAAGGTAACGCGACAAATAAGCGATGATTCGCGGCGCAAAGAGCAAGAGGCCAGCTGTAGCTAGAACTGAGAGCGCAAAACCTGGATCGCGACCTTGCCAAGGATCACCAATAACAACTGCGGCTATTGCGAAACCTAACGCGGGTAAAGAATCAGCACCACGCTTTGTCGCATATGCAATAAGCAAAACAGCGGCCATCGCAGCAGCACGCAGAACCGAAGGTGATGGGCGAACTAGCGCAATAAATGCAGTCAACGCAATTGCTGTTGCCAAGATGCGAAGGCGCATGGTGCGAAAGAGAAATTGTGCACACCATAAGATGAAAGCAGAAACGATTGCAAAGTTAGCCCCGCTTACTGCTACTAAATGAGTTAGACCAGAACGTCGCATATCGCTGCGAAAGTTCTCACTTTGCAAAGAGGTATCACCCAAGACCATGCCCGGAATTAGCGAACCAGCATCGCCAGTTCCGCTTGCTGCGCGCAGACCGAGGCGCACCTTCCCAAGTGAGCGGGCCCAACGCGATGGCTCGCTTTCAATTCTTATCTCGTGCTTTGCAATCAAGAGCGCTGCCACGCGTGGTTCTTTGCTGCGCAGTATCTGCACTTCAGCGCTTACTTTCTGTCCCGGCAGTAACTTCGCGATTTCCTTATCTGTCACAATTAACCGAATCGGAATATGCAATTTATATATGCGTTGTGCAATCTGTATCTCACTCAAGCTAGCCAGTGCGCTGTAACTTGGAGGCAGAAAGTTTTGACCGCTGACGCGTTTACCTGTCAGATGTGGGTCGGTCGTCAATTGCACTTCAACGGTTGCGCTCTCGCCAATGTGTTTAGCCACCACACTTGATTGCAGGCTTTGCTGGCGCAGCGACATAACCGATGAGCCAAGAGCCAGAGCAAAAGCCAAAACAATAAAGCGGCTACGTCGTTGCGACAAGGAAAATAGAACTAGTAACGCCGCAGCGATGGAACTTCGCCACGGCGCTACGTAACTCTGCAATAGCGCACCACACCAGAGCGCACCGCCTAACGCGAGTGCGCGATAATCAATTAGACGCGTAACTTCTCTTTAAATTGCGAGAATTTAACTGAACCTATTCCTGACACTTTCATCAGATCATCCACGGTCAGGAATGGCCCATTTTGATTGCGATAAGCAACAATTCGCGCCGCCAGCACCGGACCGATTCCATCCAAGGATTCCAAATCTTTAGCGCTTGCCCGATTTAACGCGATCGGTCCAGAACTCTTAGCTTTGGCGCGTTGTGGGGAAATTCGTACGGAACTTCCACCTTTGCTTGGTGGGTAAATATAAATCTGCTCACCATCTTTAATCACTCGCGCCAAATTGATGTCAGATAAATCCGCGCCTTTTAACTTATCGCCAGCTGCTTTAATCGCATCCATTACTCGCGAATTTGCCGGCAAGCTGTAAACACCGGGAGTCTTTACCGCCCCCGCGACATCGACAGTTACAACGGCGACAGTTTCAGTGACGGAAAGTCCAGCAGGTGCCAGTGAAACTTCCTCTGTGGCACCGCGAATTACAAGAAATATTGAGAGCGCAATTACTAGCGCTGAGATCGACAGAAGTGATCGCTTCTGCGAGATTGAGAAAGTGATATTGCTCCACCAGGTACGGAAATTTTCAGTAGATAAATTCATGGCGGGATCATCCGGCATTGACGCCAGGTAATTACGCGAAAGTGGGGGTGCTGTGGTTAAAGAACGATATTTACAATTTTTGGCGCGCGCGCAATAACTTTCTTGGGGGTTGCACCATTTAATTCGGCGGCAATTGTGGGGTGGGCTAGCGCAAGCGCTTCGATCTCGGCATCTGTAATTGTCGGTGGCACTTCAATACGTTCCTTGATCTTGCCATTGATCTGGATTACCGCTTCAACGGCATCGGCTACTAGTAATTTTTCATCCACAGCTGGCCAACCGGCGGTTGCAATCGCTGGTTTATGGCCTAAGCGCTCCCACATTTCCTCTGCTGTAAATGGCGCAACCAGAGATAACATAATTGCAATTGCTTCAGTTGCCTCACGAACTGCTGGATCTGCTGCACCTGGGCCAGAATCAATTGCCTTACGAGTTGCATTTACCAATTCCATTACGCGCGCAATCGCAACGTTAAAACGGAAAGATTCCACAGCGAATGCAGCATCATGCAGGGCTTTATGGGTTGCTTTGCGAAGTGAAATTTCTCCAGTTGCAAAGTCAACGCCAGGCTTAGATGTGACATCACCGGATAAACGCCAAGCACGGCTTAAGAATTTAACTGAACCAGATGGTGAAACATCTGACCAGTCAACATCATCTTCTGGTGGACCAGAGAAGACCATTGATAAACGGATCGCATCGACGCCATGGTTTTCTAACTCATCAGATAGTCGAACCAGATTTCCGCGAGATTTAGACATCGCAGAGCCATCCATCACAACCATGCCTTGATTTAGCAGACGCGTAAATGGTTCGTTAAATCCCAACATCCCGATATCGTGCAGAACTTTTGTGAAGAAACGTGAGTAAAGCAGGTGCAAAATTGCATGTGTTACGCCACCGACATACTGATCAACCGGCAACCAAGTATCAATGTCCGCGCGCGAAAAAGGCTCGTTGTGATTTGTCGATGATGGATAACGTAAGAAGTACCAAGATGAATCAACAAAAGTATCCATCGTGTCGGTATCGCGCGTAGCCGCTCCCCCACAAGTTGGGCATTTGGTATTTACCCATTCAGTTGCGGCCGCAAGCGGTGATTGCCCCTTTGGCTTCAGATCTAAACCTTTAGCATCTGGAAGCAGCAAAGGAAGTTGATCTGCGGGCACAGCGACTTCGCCACATTTTTCACAGTGCACAATCGGAATCGGTGTACCCCAATAACGTTGACGAGAAACCAACCAATCGCGCAAGCGATAGTTACGCGCTGATTTACCTAAACCATCTGCCTCTAACTGCTTATTTATCGCAGCGATCGCATCAGACTTACTTAATCCATTTAGCGCATCTGAATTAATTAACTTGCCATCACCAGTTGTGGCAACTCCTGTTTGGCTAGGGTCTTCTTCTCCTGTTTCAACAACCACACGCACAGGCAATTTCATTGCGCGCGCGAAATCTAAATCTCTTTGATCATGAGCCGGAACCGCCATGATCGCGCCGGTTCCGTAATCTGCCAAGACATAATCTGAAGCCCAGATCTGCAATTTTTCACCGTTGACTGGGTTGATTGCATATCTTTCCAAGAAGACACCAGATTTTGGTCGATCAGTTGCTAAACGATCGATATCGGATGCGGCCTTTACAGATTCTCGGTATTGCTTAAATTTCTCTTCAGCCGGTGTTCCGGTAGCAAGTTCTGCAGCAAGTTCAGAGTCAACTGCAACCACCATAAATGTTGCACCAAATAAAGTGTCCGGACGAGTTGTATAAATCGTCACTGGTTCGGTGCGTCCTTCGATTACGAAGTTAACGTTGGCGCCCTGTGACCGGCCGATCCAATTGCGCTGCATCATTAAGACTTTATCGGGCCACTTACCTTCAAGTTGTTCCATGTCATCGAGCAAGCGGTCTGCGTAATCAGTGATCTTGAAATACCACTGATTTAACTTCTTCTTGGTTACGGCTGTATCGCAACGTTCGCACAACCCAGCAACTACTTGCTCATTAGCTAAAACCGTCTGACAACTTGGGCACCAGTTAACCGCGCTATCTTTACGGTAAGCCAGCCCACGTTTATGAAGTTCGATAAATAACCATTGATTCCATTTGTAATACTCGGGATCACAAGTATTAAAGACGCGATCCCAGTCAAAAGAACAGGCATAACGACGCATCGAAGCTTTCTGTGTTGCAATATTTTCATAAGTCCAGATTCGAGGATCTTCATTGCGCTTAATCGCCGCATTTTCTGCTGGAAGTCCAAAGGCATCCCACCCAATCGGGTGCATGACGTTAAAACCTTTTTGGATCCAGTAACGCGCTATTACATCGCCAAGTGCGTAAGCCTCGGCATGGCCCATATGTAAATCACCTGATGGGTACGGAAACATATCCAAGACATATTTCTTTGGCCTTTTATCATCGGGGCGACCAGATTTAAATGGCTCTATCTCATCCCAAATTGGTAGCCACTTCTCTTGGACATAGGCAAAGTCATATGCCTGATGTTCTTGTGAAGTGCTCATCTGCGTAGTTTATCGGGCTTTAGCCCCAAGTAACGCCAGTTAATTCTTCGCTAACGCTCCATAAATCCATTGCTAAACGTTGGTCATATGCAATCGCTGCAGCGCGAGTTAATTTAGGAAATCCACGCATCTCCATAAATCCATCTGGGCCAATATAAGAGGCGCCATAAAGGCCCGGATATGTTGCAGCACATAGCGTTGGAAGCGCACCACGTTCTGCGCTCTGCGCAAAAAGCGAGTTAGCAAGTGCGCCAGCGCGATCTTGCACCGTCGCTCCAGCAATCAAATTAGTGTCGGCATATCCAGGATGCGCCGCAACTGCTTCTAGCCCCCAGTTGTTGCGCATCTGGCGACGTTCTAGCTCATGAATAAAAAGTAAGTTTGCCAATTTGCTGTACGCATATGCCGACCATGGGTTGTACGCGCCGATTCCTTTAGCCTTGTTACGCAGATCATCGATTGAGAAATTGCCAATCCGTGATGCGCGATGTGCCTGAGATGAAACAGCAACAACGCGTTCCTTGATCTGCTTTTGCAGCAAACCGGTTAGTGCAAAGTGTCCAAGATGATTTGTACCTACCTGCATCTCAAATTTATCTTTGGTAAGCGCAAATGGAGTAGCCATCACACCAGCATTTAAAATCAAAACATCAAAAGGCGCAGTAAATTCTTTAGCAAAGTTACGAACCGATGAAAGATCGGCGAGATCTAGCAATTTAAAGTCGACTCGATCGCGAGCAATTTCAGCAACAGTGGCAGCGCCCTTAGCGGCGTTGCGTGCGGTGATAGTTACGTGTGCCCCCGCACGAGCTAATTCGCGAGCAGCCTCTTTGCCAATTCCGCTAGTTCCACCAGTGATGACAAATTTCTTTCCAGTTAGATCAGGGATATCAGATGCATCCCAACCTCTTGGAATCGTGGTGACGCTGGACATTTCTTCTTCCCATCTTAAATACTTCGAAACTTACTTAAACTTACTTAAGTGGAGATAAGGGGATTCGAACCCCTGACCTCTTCCATGCCATGGAAGCGCGCTACCAACTGCGCCATATCCCCTTTAATTACCCGCGTTAAGCGAGAAGGTAACTCTAGCGCACGTGATCTGGCACATCAGCACCAGATTCTTCGCCAAATACTGGTTCAAGAATCGAACCGGCGTTATGTTCAGCAAGATGCCAACCTTTTGGACTGGTCTGCAAGATAGACCAGCGCGCATTTGATAGCCCGCCGATCTTTCCCCAGTGCGCCATCGGCAAATGTAAATAATGGCCGATCAAACAGCGCGCTGTGCCGCCATGAGTTGCTACAACAATTAATTGGTTCTCTTTATCGCCTAAAAATTCATCGATGGCAGCGCTGGCACGAGCTGCAACTTCGCTGCGACGTTCGCCAATAGTTCCCGCAGGATTATCGTTACCGTCAATCCAGCGAATAAAATTTTCTAGATCTGCGGCACGGTTTTCAGCGCCAGTTTTACCTTCCCAGTGTCCACCATTGGTTTCGCGTAAACGCTCATCGACAAGAACTTCCATATTCACAATCTCACCGAGCTTTGATGCGGTATCTCGGGCGCGCGATAAATCACTAGATAAGATCGCAGTAGGTTCCATCCCGGCGATAATCGGTGCGGCAAGTTCGGCTTGATAAACACCAACGTTATTTAGCGCAATATCAGAATGACCTTGAAAACGATTTACCATGTTCCAATCTGTCTGACCATGGCGCCACAATAAAATGCGATTGTTCTTACCTGCCATTTGCCACATTTTCCTTAACTACATCTAGATCTATCGTTGGACAATCATTCCAAAGGCGATCGAGCATGTAATACCGACGCAGTTCAGCGCTTTGAATATGCACGACTAGATCAGAATAATCGAGCAAGATCCACTCATCTGTTCCCTCGCGACGGGCTGGCTTTTCACCAATCAAACGAAGCTTCTCTTCAACTTCATCGGCAATTGCATCTACTTGGCGAATATTTGCGCCAGTGGCAATTAGAAAGACTTCAGATAAAACCATTTGATCAGATAGATCGATAGCGATCATTTCTGTGCCAAATTTGTCGGCGATTGCGCGAGCTGCAACCTGGGTCAACTCGGTAACGCTCTTACTTGCTGGCATACAGATCGTGCTCCTTTATATAAGTTGCTACATGTGGTGAAACTGCGTCTAAATCTCCAGCGCGAACTTGCGTTGCAGAAATATTGAGCGCCCCGATTTCGAGGTTAGCTGCACCTGGAAATTCTGGACGATCGATAACAATGAACTCGACCATATCCTGTAATTCACCGGTGCGATGCCACTGATCGATCTTAGTGAAAGCATCTGTGCCAACAATGAGCGCAATTTGGTCGCCCGGATAACTTTGTGCGACCGCTTCGACGGTATCGATCGTAAAAGATGGGCCTTGTCGCAAAATCTCAATCGGATTTACTTCAACTTTGCCAGATACTTCAGCAGGTAAATCCTTTAGCGCCGCTTGGCACATGGCGCGACGATCAGTTGCTGGCGCAACTGGTTGCACATCGCGCAGTTGTGGTTGCCCTGCAGGAATCAAAAGAATGCGATCGGCTAAATTGCGAGAAATGATTTCAGAAATAACATGGAGGTGGCCTTTATGGATAGGGTCGAAAGTTCCGCCGTATATTGCAATCTTTGCCATAATTAAATTAATTAAAACCCAGTGGCCTGGTGTTGCGATTAATCGTTATCTAAACGAAGTACAAGATAGAGAAATAATGAAAAAACGACGAAGGTTCCGATACCAAATACATATGGCGGAGCAGGAAGTTCGCGAAGGTGTTCTGCTGCGGCGGTAAACATGGGTACAGACTACCCCTGCCCTGCTAGTAACTCTAAAAAGCGCGCCTCATCGATCACTTTTACGCCAAGTTCTTGCGCCTTTGCCAACTTTGATCCTGGATCGGTACCCACCAATACATAATCTGTCTTCTTCGAAACTGCTGCTGCTGCCTTGCCACCATGAGCAGTAATTGTTTCAGCAATCGAATCGCGCGTGAATTTTTCCAGTCCACCGGTTACGACGAAGGTGAGATTGGCCAACGTCTGGGGCAGATCCGCAGCTGCTTGCGCCTGCATAACCACGCCAGCGCTCTGCCACTTTGTGATGATCTGGCGGTGCCAATCAACGGAGAACCATTCAACGATTGATTGTGCGATTGTTTCGCCAAGTCCATCAATTTCGGAAAGTTCGGCAACCGTCGCCTTTGAAATTGCTTCCATTGAACCAAAGTTATTGGCAAGTGATTGCGCAGCAGTTGGTCCAACGTGACGAATCGAGAGCGCAACAATGATGCGCCACAGCGGTCGCGTTTTTGCGTTTTCTAATCCAGCCAATAACTTATCGGTATTTTTCCCGATGCTTCCATCTTTCTTGGTGAAAAATTCTGATCGAGTCAGTGATTCGGTGGTTAGTGCAAAGAGATCTGATTCATCTGTGATTATCTGATCGTTGAGTAAAGCAACCGCCGCTTCCAGGCCAAGAACATCTATATCAAGTGCGGCGCGCGAACCTATGTAATAAATCCGCTCACGCAATTGTGCAGGACAACTTTGGGTATTTGGGCAACGTATATCTACATCACCTTGCGTTATTGCTCGCAATTTTTCACCACATTCGGGGCAGTTCGTCGGCATAACAAAGGCGCGTTCGCTGCCAGTGCGCTTATCTAAAACAGGTCCAAGTACTTCTGGGATCACATCACCGGCTTTACGAATGATCACCGTGTCACCGATCAAAACGCCCTTGCGTTCAATCTCTTCTTGATTGTGAAGCGTGGCATTCGTAACTGTGGAACCAGCAACTTTTACCGGCTCCATAAATGCAAATGGCGTAACGCGACCAGTGCGCCCTACGCTGACTTTGATATCCAGTAACTTCGTAGTGACTTCTTCGGGTGGATATTTAAAGGCGATCGCCCACTTTGGCGCACGTGAGGTAAACCCAAGTCGTTCTTGTTCGGCTATATCGTCAATTTTAATTACAACGCCA
>CAFBOU010000040.1_pt1 | contig 9557 bp, 6 predicted proteins | sample 7269551 | NCBI WGS metagenome assembly CAFBOU01 (sample SAMEA6814126, study PRJEB35770) | freshwater metagenome | biome: Freshwater; feature: Freshwater reservoir; material: water | place: Czech Republic | collected 2017-07-26 | depth 30m m
AAGATGTGCTGCAAGAAGCGCTGGCTGATGTTTATAAGCGCTGGAGCAAGATCCGCGAACATGAAAATCCAGAAGCTTACTTAATGCGAGTTATGGTCAGTAAGCATGCTGATATGCGTCGCAAATGGCTACGCCGCCAGCAGGAGAAAGAAACTTCTTGGGATTTAGCCGAGAATATTCGCGACTTGGTTGATCAGACTGATGATGTAACGCAGCGGTTATTGGTTCAGGCTGCTCTCAAATCTCTCTCAGCTGCGCAACGTGCAGTTTTAGTATTAATTTATGAACATGGCATGGTGCTGCGCGAAGTAGCAGATGTATTACATATTCCTATGGGAACTGCTGCTTCACATTTAGCACGAGGCAAAGCAGCTGTTGCAGCATATGTGGAGTTAGTTCCAGAACTTGAAAAATCAGCGAAGAAAGAACTTACTAAACCAAATAACGTTAAAATAGAAATCGAGACTGTAATCGCAGAAGTGGTGGATAATAATGAGTGATGTAGATCCGCTAATTAAACGCGAGATGCAATGGATGGCACTTGGAGTCCTAGAAAATCGTGACTTAGCGCCAATGATTATTGCGAAGGTGAGACGTCGTAAAATTCGCCGCGCTCTGGTTTCGGTCGTTGCGGTTCTTGCAATCAGTGGTTTAAGTATTGGTATTTTTGAGTTTTTAAATAAACCGGCTGCGGTAGTTGTTGTTCCGGATGCAGGTGTAACTGGAAATAACTCAATTACTCAGCCAGAGATTATCGGCCTTCAATCTGATTACCCCGTAACTTGGGAACAGAGCGTTGGAGATCTTGGCGCAATTAGTGGCGCCGGTGGAATTGGTGACACTCTCGGTGGTTTGACTGCAGTTGGGTTAAAGATTTCTTGGGAACGTTGTGGACAGGGTCAATGCCCAATTACTTGGGTCTTGAGTTTAGAGAATAGAACTCAAGATTTAATTTCAACTGCGCCATCACTAGGTGTCTTTACAGGACATACGCCAATCGTCAGCGATTCTCGCCCGACTACAGTTTTGCCTGGCGGCATGGCGCTTTTGGTTTATAGCTTCCCGGAGTTCAAGGATTCCCTCATCACATCGTCGCGCGAGACTTGGCAGTGGAATTGGTATCTGGCTCAACTCCGCTAGGAGTGTGAGTAATGAGAAAGGCTCAATTGCGCTAAATGAGGCTTGAGCCGGCAAATTCTGGGTGAATTGCAAGGGTGACCCCTTATATTCACGGCCGCAAACGCATAAATTAGCCCCCAAAGTGCGGTTAGCACTATGAAGCCATACCCGTGGCTTCGCCTATCTCTATGGGGGAAATGTGAATAAGAAACTTATTGCTGGAGCTTCGTCTCTAGCGCTGCTCGCGGGTTTGCTCACTGCTGGATTTAATTCAGCAAGCGCTGCAACCATCCGCTTGCCCAAGACCGCGATGAATGCCTGCGCAGTACAAAATGGCATTTACTGCGTTGAATCAGTAACTCTTACTACAGGCTCAGGGCAGAAAATTCCTTTGGTCTATGTACCTAGCGGAGCAGAAGTTCCAGCTAAGAAGACACCTTCAGATTTCTTCGCACCAGTTGCGCAGGTTAAAGGTGGCAAAGTAACCGACAATAACTGGTGGCTATCTCAGTACCAGCGCGATGTGCTTGCCACCAATAAATTTGTTATGAAGGACTTGTCCACTCTAATCGGAACAGCTAACCACCCAGAACAAGGTGCGATGCTGGATCCAAAGACAAACAAGTACGACATCAACAAGCCACTAGATTCTTATGCATACACAATTGATTGCTGGGATCAAACAACAAAGTCTTCAACTAAGAAGACTTTTGGCGAGTGCTTTAAGGGCTCAGTTGCCTTCCTTCTCGACAATGAAGTCAAGTTCTTCTTCTTCTATCCAACAGCTGCAGAAGCTGCGAAGCAGATTACTAACTTCACTGGCGTAACTTTCATTGATCTTGCTGAACTATCAGCAACTCAACAGCGCCCGGTCTGGGGAACAACTTACGATGCTGCGACAAAGTTATTTAAGGAAACTGAAGGAATTATTATTCCTATCTGGGTTTCACAGAATGCTTTGGTAAACGGTTGGGCGGTTGCAGGTACACCTGCTGCAGTTCCAGCAGATCCAGCAGCTCCTTCTACAACAGTCGCTCCAACCACTGAATCAGCAACAGCGGAGGCAGCTGAACTTGCTGCAACTGCTCCTCTTGCGCCAGCACCTGGCGTAGCAGTTGGTACTCCAGCTGAAGCAGGTCGCGTACTTCCAGGACGTTGGACACTTGCAGATTGGCAAGGCCTAAACCTTGGTTCTCTTGGTTACGACGGACTTTATGTTGAGGCAAGATCTCTCAGCGAGTTCACTTCTAGTCAGCTATTTATCGATGTTGTTCCAACGCTTACAGGCGCGGACAAGAAGGTAAATCTTGCAGGACAAGTCGGTAACAAGGCGTATGCAGTAAGCCTTGATCTGGATCTTGTTATCTCTGCCAAGATTCGCATCGGCGAAATGCAAACTGGCGTAACAGTTGCAGTCGGTACAGATATCGTCACTCAACAAGATCGACCAACTGGCGAATACAACCGACTCACCATCACTGGTGGCGCAGTTACTGTTCCACTTGCTACCAAGGTTGCGGATTGCACAGGCGAAGCCGGTGTTTCTAAAGCTAACGTCCGTCAATTCCAGATGATTGCACTGGCATCCAATGACGATACATCCGCATTTGGTGTCGATGGCACCTCTGGTGGAATGTATGTCGGCTCCAACGGTGTCTGTAGCCTTACAACTCCAACATGGGATGAAGCCACAAAGGCATTCTCATGGACTGCCGCAGCTCCACACTTTGCACCAGATGGTGTAACTGTGAACAAGGGCTTCTACAAGGCGGTTATTCCAACAGCAGATGCTGCACTTCTTTGGGGAATGGGTAATCCAAACGATGCTGTATCAGCTCTAGAAGTATCACTTACTACTGAGGCCGGCGGAACAGCAGCCTTCCTCAAGAGCATAAGCGTGAAGAACGGCAAGATCATCATCGATGTATCTGGCTTCGAATACTCACGTCCAAAGCTCAAGATCGGAATCAAGAAGGGCTACAAGCCTTCTGCCAAGATCTTGAACAAGACCACAATCACATGCGTTAAGGGCAAGACTGTAAAGAAGATCACCGCAGTCAAGCCAGCATGTCCAGCAGGTTATAAAAAGAAGTAGTTTCTTAACTGCTTCCTTATAGAAGATAGAGGGCAAACCGTTCCCTGATTGCTAAGCAATTAGTAATCAGGGAACGGTCTCCTCAATTCTCAGCAACAATGAATTTATAGACTGGGGATACCTTGAAACGCTTAAGCAAGTTTTCCGTACTGTTAATTGCAGTTGCGCTTGTATCTCCAGCGCTTGCGCATAGCGCCGATTCATACGACGAACAACATTTAGCATCACCAGCGCCGGCAAAAAATTTCCAGGGTTACTTACTTCAGGATTCTGCAGAAATTACCCGCTTTAATTCAGGGTTAATTAGTTTTAAAGTTGATGGATTGCAAAAAGTAGAATCAATAACAGCGTGCTCATCGTTGTCACAAGTTGGCTGTGAATTCACGGCTAAGCAGTTCTACCGCGCGGTTCTCCCAAAATGCGACGCTATTAATACAGTTGACTGCATTACAAAAGTTTTTGCGAAGACCGATGAAGGCAAAGAGCTTGAGATTCAACCAGCCGGAATCTTTGCCGATAAAGGCAAGTACGACTTCCAAGGTGATCCATCACAAAATTTGCCAACTGGTGGTGGCGCAATTCTGGTAAAAATACCTGAAGCTCCACACGCTGGCGGAGATTTATATTTGATCAAATCGGAAATGGTCGGCGTTCGTGAAATTAAGAATTCTCCAACAGCTAAATTCTTAATGCAACGTATGCAAACTGGAATATTTGCAGTTTCAATTGAGACTGGAAAGTTTGGTTTTAGCTCAATGTCTGTCGATCCAAAGCAGTATCCATCTGCGGATTGGACGATTGGTGCGCCCGTGGGGCAGGTTCCAGAAGCAGGTAAATGCGTAATGTCATCAGAAACCGAATGCGCAAAAGGTTTCCCACTTCCACAAAATGTCGCCTTTGGTCTCCAATTTAGAATGAATAATCAACTTAATGGTTGGTTACACGGGCGCATGAAGGCCCCATCAATAACTTTAGTTAAAGAAACTGCAGGTACGCAGTTACTCACAGTCCAAGCCAATGCAATCAAAGTTCCGCTTATTGATGTTTGGGTAAATAACGATCAGATGCCCGCAGACCTAAAGAATTATTATGCAGGTGTTCCCAATTATGGAAGCGCTTCTTTCGGTACAAAAGAACAGCCATTATCTGAAATTGCCTTACGTCGAGATGGTAATTCAACAAACGATGCCAACACTATGAAGGAATTTGTTAATTGGTTACCCGTAATCGGTGATAAGGCGCAAGGTATGCCAACTGCTTGGATGCTAAAAACAATGATCTCATTCAGTGATTCCAACAATGAAAATTCTTGCTTCGCCAAGAGCAATGGATTTGCAGGCGTTGTTTCAACGAATGCAGCGCAGTACCTGGATGGCCCACCAACTTTTGATAAAAATGAAGGCCTGCTTGATTACAAGGTTGCCGCCCCTCACCTAACTTCAACAGGTGAAGTTTTTAAGGGTACCTACGATCTTGTAATGAGTTCAGCTGTGGCTCGCTGTCTATACGGTTTCTCAAAAGCACCAATTGGGGCAACGATTTCAATTGTTTCCGAATCTGGGTTACCGAATATCGCAACGACTTTGGTGAGCGAAAAAGATGGCTTCCTCAATCTTGCCGCCTATAACTTTACATTCTCTTCACCAACTGTCCGGGTTAAGTTGATTCAAGAAAAGGTAGCGGCAACAGCTACCGTGACTGTGCCGGTCAAGAAAACTTCAATTACTTGTGTGAAAGGTAAGACAACGAAGAAAGTAACGGCAGTAAAGCCAAAGTGTCCATCTGGTTATAAGAAGAAGTAGGGTTATGAAAAAAATCGGAGCGATTCTGACGGCTGTAGCCCTGGTTCTAGGCGCGACATCAATTGCAAGCGCTGCTGATTTAATTGAAGCAGATGAATCCTTCGCCATGCCAAACGATGTCGCATTTGGTCTACATGGAGTTGTCTTCAGCGATCAAGATACTGGGCAGGTTGCCTCTTGGTTAATGGACCAGGCGCTACTTTCTAATCAACTAGTAGACCCAACTTGCGACAGCCTTGAAGATGCGCGCTGCCAAAGCTCGATACTTTCTTTTATCGCTATCTTGCCGGTTTGCAAGGACTTGACTGATATCAACTGCTTGGCAGAAATTGGAGCTATTAAGTCTGACGGAAGCAAAGTTGTCGGAAAATTCGAAAATTATTTTCCTTTGAAGGCCGAGAATGAATTTGTTGGCAATGCGAGTTATCTCCTGCCATCCGGAACATCTGGGGCGCTTTTTTCTATACCTGGCATCTCGCACAAAGGGGGAGATAAGTACTACGCAACCTTCACATTGACTGGAGATGTTAATAAGAAAACAAAAATGAGTAGTCTTGCCAGCTTTGATACGCGAATAACTCCGGTGCAATTACAAAGTGCTCCACTCATAACCGGTAGCTGTGGAGATGGAACCGGTTGCCCAAATGCAGGTTGGGCATATAACAAGATAACAAAGACATGGGGCGGGCAAGCATCAGGATTTGATGGAATTCATTCTTGCGTTACTACCTCATCAATCGATTCAATGTGTGCTCAACGATTTAGTTTTCCCGAAAATACACGATTTTATTTAAAGGCGAGAGTTAACTTAAGCCCAACTGGTTGGCTTCATGGGCGAATTGCCGATCCAAATCTTGAATTCACCGAAAGCGGTGGGATTACAACAATTGCAATTGAGGCTCTGCCGGTGCGAGTTCCCACTGTATATAAGTCATATATGTGGCCCGATCTTCCAGATTATGTGAAATCGAAATACGAAGCATCTACCGGAAGATTCATTCTGGGTTCAGGCCGAGCATTCACCAGACAACCCGGTTCCATGTCTCAAACTGATCCATTAAAACGAAATTACATAAGTCAACCGAATTCCTCTTCACGTACAGGGATTGAAGAATTAAAGACCTGGTTGCCAACAGTTAATGATAAAGCGACCGCCGTCCCGTCTAACTGGAGCGCCAGATCTCTTCGTGAAGATGAGCTAAGCACAGCAAACACTTGTTTTAAGAGCGATTCAAAAGTAACAGGAATTGTTACGACAAATTCAACTCAGTATTCGGCTGGCCCACCAGAGTTCGATAAAAAAGAAGGTTCATTGGTTTACAAAGTTGCTGCACCACACTTCTCATCAAACGGTGATGTTTTTAAAGGTAGTTACAACTTAGTAATACGTTCAGATATAGCACGCTGTATTTATGGGTTTTCTAAAGCTCCCATAAAAGCGGAACTCTCAATTGTTAGCGCCGACGGAATACCTCAGATTGCAACCACGGTACTGGGTGAGAAAGATGGCTGGGTTTCATTAAGTGCACAAAACTTTGAGTTCTCCGCTCCAATTATCAAAGCGAAGCTAACTCAAGAAGCAGAAGTTGTCGTTACTCCAACACCAACCCCGAGCGCCTCAAGCAAGCCAGTTGTAAAGGCTGTCACAATTACCTGTATCAAAGGTAAGACCAGCAAGAAGGTCACTGCAGTTAAGCCGAAGTGTCCATCTGGCTATAAAAAGAAATAGGGTTATGAAGAAATCCATTACCGCGCTTGTAGCAATTTGTTTAATGTTTCTATCAATTACTGCTGTAAATGCCTTCGATTATCCTGATGAGCAGTGGATGCCGAGCGGACCTCCCACCGAGGCTTCGAGCTATGGAATGGAGTTAAGAGCCGGCGGCAACGAGCCAGCCAATCCATATTCATACATTATGAATTTTAAAACCGATGGCTATGTCATGCAGCAGAGCAAAGTGCTTGATGTTAAAGAATGCAAGTCATTAACTTCGGCTGAATGCGCTAAACCAGGGTGGTTGAATTACGTTGCACTTTTGGGCATGTGCGATTCGACGAATACCGTTGATTGTGTCGAAAGCATCAGCGCAAAGAAGGAAGATGGAACAGATTTACCAGTAACTTATGCCGGCAATTTCCCGTTAGACAATATTCGAGAATACAAAGGCAATTCCAACTTAAATTTGCCAAATGGAAAGTCTAGTTTTCTGCTTGACATCCCCGGCGCACCGCACAAGGCAGGATCAACTTATTTAGTGAACGCAACTATGTTTGGCTTTAAAGGTCCAAGTATGGCCAAGTTCAAACCCATCAGATTCTCTCTTGCTGTAAATGCAGTCAGCATCGAAACTGGAAATTTTTTACCAGCGCAGCAGTCTTTGGAAAAGTCTAATTACAACCGCTTAGGTCCAGGAATGGACGTCGGATGGAAGGGCGTAAGCAAATGTGCACAAAGTTCTGCAACTCAATGTGCGGCAAAACAATCTCTGCCTACCGATATAGTTTTTAGTGCAAAGTTACGGTTAAAAACTAAAATAAATGGATGGCTTTATGGCCGTGCATCAAATGTAGATGCAGCTGTTTCAACCGACAGTAAAGGAATTCAACGCGTTGAAATAAGTGGCCGTCCAGTTATAAGTCCAAGTATTTTTGGATGGGTTGAGAAAGCAAATGCTCCAAAATCTCTCGTCAGTTTTTATAACAAGATGTCTGATTTTGATTTTAGAAAAGGCTCTGGATATCCAAATGAGAGTCTTTTGAGGTATTTCAATCCTGAAGAGGATTACTCATTGTCAGAGATGGCTCTTTGGTTACCAATTCTGAAAGATACAGCGGCTGCGGCTCCAACTTATTGGCATTTCATGACTATGGAACATGGCTTTGCTAACTCTTGCCTCAGCTCGGACTCAAAATTGATTGGAATCGTAAACACGAATGCAAGCGGTTTCAAGTACGGGCCACCCGAGTTCAACAAGAAGTTAGGGACTCTTGATTACAAAGTCTTAGCGCCGCACTATCTTCCAGATGGCAGCACATTTCAAGGTAGCTATGATTTATGGATTGATGCAAGCGTGGCTCGTTGTATTTATGGATTCACAAGCGCCCCTATAACTGCAACAGTCTCGATAGTCACAGATAAATCAACTACAATTATTTCAACTTCTACAGTGAAAGCCACAAGTAAGTTCATCAAGTTGGGCGCTTATGGTTTTACATTCTCAAATCCAACTCTCCGTGTGAAATTGACCCAGAAGAAGAAATAGAGGCGATTGTGAAAGTTTTTCGGACTAGGTTCTTCCAAACCTTTATCGTTATCACAGTTGCTTATCTCGGAATTGTTGTGATGATTTCGCAGAGTCCGGCAGATGATGCCACTGCAATTGATGACAAGTTGATCTCGATGAGCTCGGATAACCGCCTTGAGCTATTGGTGCAGATAACTGGAGTTAACCCACTGGAAGGTACTGCCAATGCGCGCGTACTGCCATGGCCAAATAGCGATGACGTCGGTTATCGATTAAAGAGCGGTTGGGTACCAAGTCAAGATGTTGAGTTAGTTGTGGATTCGGTAATTGGTGCAAGCAACGGCGGCAGCAATACTTATACTTTTAAGAAAGATGTCCCTACTGGCGGATTTGATGTTCAGATCGATGAACAACCAGGTGCTGGAGCTCGTTCCGATGTTGGTTGGTATCCATTGGATAGATATGACTTTGAGATTCCAATTAGCGCATTAGGTACGGTAGAAAAAGGTGAGCAAGCAACTCTTAACATCTTGCCATTGGATTACACTAAGAAAATCGACACCTTTGATATCCATATGATCCATGGTCTCTGGAACGACGCATTTACAACCGTGAAAATGGATAATCCAAAGTCATTCGATACTGCGATTGAAGAATTTAACAACGGGCAATCTTCATCAGTCTTCGAAGCAGTGCGATCTAATTCAACTAAATTGCTAGTTGTAATCATTTTATTGTTGATGATCACTGCAATGGTTTCTGTGACAATCATGACTTATATGGTTGTGACCGGAAGTCGTCCACCAACACTTTCATCACTTACTTGGACTGCAGCACTTACTTATTCTCTGATCTCACTTCGCGGCTTAATGCCAGGTGGTCCACCGATCGGTATATTCGTGGATAAGATCCTTTACTTTCCATCTTTAATTGTGACCCTGACTTGTTCCCTCTGGGTCTTGGTTACTTGGGTCCGCCGCGAGGATTTCCAGGCCTAAGCCCCCTTTTCGCCCGAAAGCATGGGCGTGTCTAGGGGGTCCAATAGGGACCGATTCGCCAATTTCCCTTTATAAGGGGGGTGGCTTTAGACTGCACCTTCGCGCCTAGCGAAAATCCTGAGGGTTTTTGGTGGGTGCAACCGCGCTCGCAAACGGGCGTGGGTTCAATTTGAAACAGAAGTGGGTATTAGTGGCTAGCAAAGATGGCGCCATCGAGATCGAAGGTTCCGTTGCAGAAGCTTTACCTAACGCAATGTTTCGCGTTGAACTAACTAATGGGCACAAAATTCTTGCGCAC